>OLWY01001178.1_pt1 | contig 10225 bp, 8 predicted proteins | sample 1644171 | NCBI WGS metagenome assembly OLWY01 (sample SAMEA103958150, study PRJEB25191) | human gut metagenome | biome: human-associated habitat [ENVO:00009003]; feature: intestine environment [ENVO:2100002]; material: feces | place: Germany | collected 2013/2015 | reverse complement strand
TGGTCTGGATATGGAAGCCCAAGTAATTGAGTACCGACATGGTAATAGCCCGGTTTTCTCAAATATCAAGATGCCGGGACTGAAGAAGACGAGCAATGTCAGTCTAAAGAAAGGGGTTTTCAAAGCGGATAACAAATTATTCGATTGGTTTAACAAGATAAAAATGAACACAATACAGCGAGAAGATGTAACAATCAGCTTACTGGATGAAGCAGGAAGCCCTACGATGGTTTGGAAATTATCGAACGCATGGCCGACTAAGGTTACCGGTGTCAGCTTAAAATCCGATGGAAACGAGGCTGCCATCGAAACCTTAGATTTAGCGCATGAAGGATTGACCATAGAAAACGCTTAATGCTAAGGTTTGATCATATTGTCCCTCCTCCGGTAGCGTTTTATTTCAACGTGACTTTCGAAGGATTGATCGAGACCTCTTTCCAAGAGGTCTCGGGACTACAACTTGAAATGGAGACGGAAACGATTAAAGAAGGGGGAGAAAACAGTTTCAGCTATCAGGTGCCTACCCGACGAAAGCACGGTAACCTTGTGTTGAAACGTTCTTTAATGCCTTTGCCTCATGTGCTAGAGACATATGTGGTTAAAGTATTGGAAAATAATGGAAGTGCCCAGATCGTTCCCGTCAATTTAACTATATCATTGCTGGATGCCGGGCATTTTCCCCTAAATAATTGGTCTGTGCTCAATGCTTACCCTGTAAAATGGGACATTAGCGCATTGAATTCCCAAAAGAATGAGTTGGTGATTGAAACATTGGAGATGGCTTATACTAATTTGATCCGTATGTCGATAAGAGATACAGAAGATACGAAAAAAGAACAATTTAAGCAATGGCTATAACTATAAAAGAAATCCAAGTGTCCACAAAAGTGACACAACAGAAAAAGGAACCCGACCTCCCTCTCTCCCGTGATTTGATACAACAAATCAAAGAGGAGATTTGTCTAACCTTTTTTCTTGTAGAAAGGAGCGGTAAAACATGAACCAAAAGTTGATCATCGAGGCATATAAATCAATTGAATACAAAGGTGGCGAGAAATTGGGTAGTATCACCGTCCAAATCAATCCGGATAGCTATAAGTTAAGCAAATCTACCTCCTATAAGAAAGACGAAAGCATAAAAGAGGATAAGCAACTACCGGAGTATAAACACACCAACCCCTCCACTCTCTCTTTTGATATACACTTCGATGGTACCGGTATTATCCCGACGGGGAAAAAAACCGTGACAGAAAGGATCAAGGATTTGGAGAATATCATTTTTCTTCCTAGCGCGGAGATCGATCCACCCAGCCCTTGCTTCCTTAAAGTAATTTGGGGGAGTCTCATTTTCAAGGGGAGATTAACCAACCTAAATTGGGATTACACCTTATTCTCGCCCAAGGGCAATCCTTTACGAGCTAAAGGCTCCTTGTCACTAACAGAGGCGATTAGTAGTAGAGAGACACAAGCAAAAAAGAAAAATCAAAAAGCTGAGGGTAAATTCGTTACTTTTAAACAAGGAGACAGTCTAATCGGGTTATGCGCAAAAGAATATAAAAATTCTGGTTATGCTCCAATGATTGCCTCCATAAATAACCTAATCAGCTTTAGAGATATAAAACCCGGAACTCAATTATGGTTCCCTAAAATATAATGAATATGGATAATTCATTCATAATCAAACTATTACTAAATGGTAAAGATGTAACGGAGCAATACTCCGTAATCAATGCAAAAATATACAGAGCATGTAATAAGATCGATAAAGCAACGATCTCCATCAGCGCTGATATTATCGACAACAGCCAATTTGAAATACCAGACAACAAAATATTCAATCCGGGTACGGAGCTTAAGTTTCAAGCGGGTCCAACAGATAAGGTCAACACCTTATTTGAGGGATGCGTTACAACCCATCAGTTAAAAATCAATAGCGAACAACAAACTCTATTTATTTTAGAATGTAGGGGTTTCGCATATCCTGTAACCTTTGGACGTAAAAATAATGTATATGAAAATAGTAAAGATGATACCGTTATCAAGAAGATTCTGGGACAATACGGGCTTTCCGCCAAAGTAGATAGCACCGGTATAGAAATTCCACAACTGGTACAATATTATTGTACAGATTGGGATTTTGTACTCACACGAGCACAAAATAACGGATTAGTCGTTATCACTGACGGTAAACAAGTCAAGGTATGTAAACCGAATGTATCCGCCTCCCCGGTCTTAACCATCACCTATGGAGATAATTTAATCGCTTTCGATGGTTCTATATCCGCTTCCGAGCAATACACAGATACAAAAGCTTGCGCTTGGGACGTGAGCCGTCAACAAATTATCAAAGCCACCGCCAGCAAACCTCCTCTCAATGCCCAAGGCGATATCGCCGCAAAGGATCTATCCGGTCTGGCAAATGAAGTGATGCTTTATCAAACTAACGCTCCCATCGGCGACGCTTCTTTACATGCTTGGGCCGATGCGCAAGCTTTATGGAGCGGCCTGGCACGTTTTCAAGGCTCCATCACAATTTACGGGAATGCGTCTATTATTCCGGGCTGTATTATCAAATTGGAAGGATTAAGCAAACATTATAGTGGAAACGCATTTGTTCAATCAGTAGAACATACACTACAAGGAGGCGAATGGAAGACACAAGTCTATATGGGTTTCAATCCGGTAGTCATTACCGAAGAGCCCGATGTAGTCGCTCCCGCAGCTAGTGGTTTTTTGCCCGGTATACGAGGATTACAAATAGGGATCGTTAAAAAGATCGGAGATAATAAAGATTTCGAGAATTTTATATTAGTCGATATACCCTTGTTACAATGTGAGAAGACGGAGATATGGGCTCGGCCGGTCAGTCCGTACGCAAGCAATGGGGTCGGCATGTTATTTCTACCGGAAGTCGATGATGAGGTAGTCCTGCAATTCATCAATGAGGACCCCTGCCACCCTGTGATTATCGGAAGTTTGTACAGTCGCAAACGAAAAACGCCGGTTTCTTTAGATCCAAAAAATAATTTAAAGACAATTGTTACAAAAAACCAGTTGAAAATTACTTTGGACGATGATAAAAAGATTATCACAATAAGGACTCCCGGAGAGAACACGCTCATATTGGATGATGACAAAAAGCAAATTCTGTTATCCGATGCTAATAAGAACAAGGTCTGTATGGATAAAAACGGAATTATGGTAGAATCCGGCAAAGATCTCATATTTAAGGCAAGAGGGAATGTCAAGACAGAAGGAATGGGTATCGAATCCAAGTCTAAGCAAGATACCAAGATAAATGGCTTGAATATCGAGGTTTCCGCACAAATGGGAGTTAAAGTAAAAGGGTCTGCCACCGCCGAAATATCCGCATCCGGCCAAACCGTTGTAAAAGGAGGCGTTGTAATGATTAATTAAATCGAATGATTTATGCAGAATAAAAATAGTTTTTTAGGTAAAGGATGGGCATTCCCCCCAGAATTCAGCCATAATGATAATCCCACCCGCATGTCTAATTATGAAGAAGACATCCGGCAAAGCTTGATCATCCTTCTCTCCACTCGCACAGGGGAGCGAATACATCGTCCGGATTACGGTACGGAACTATATCGTTATCAGTTTGAACAATTAGATCTTACCATGGAGACCATGATTAAAAGCGCTATTGAGAAGGCTGTTCTCTTATACGAGCCTAGAGTCTCGCTTGATCGCATAGAAATTAATAAGGCTTCGATTCAAGATGGCATTCTGATTATCGAACTTTATTATACGATACGTATGAATAATGTCCAACAAGAATTGACCTATCCTATCTATTTTGATTCTAACCGATGAATAAACAATGGAATAAAGATGGATTGACAAGAAAAAAATTGGAGAATGATTTCCGGATACATGAGCCTTTTCAAGTACTCGAGAAAAATCTCTCCAATTTATTGGCTCGTGCCTTTTCGAAATCATCCTTTTTATATCATTACCAATCCTTAGCCATACTCAATGAGATCAAGCAAACAGATACAATCGGGATCGAACAGAGTTTCATTTTGTGGCAAAATGAGAACTCACCGGAAAGTAACAGAGAAATCACCTATCTAAGAAACGCTCTATACCATAAGTTCTCTGATTGGTATCAAAGATTGAATCATCGGATCTTTAGAGATTCCATGTCCGATTTATTTCTGGATATGGAGAAATATAACCAGAGACTTCAGCTAATAACCCTATCCAATCCTAAAACGGTTCGTAGAAGTCTCTACCTATTATTACGTATCCTCCGCAATTTACAAAACAAACGGGAGATTTACATCCAAGAAATCGCTAAAAGCGGAGAGACCGATCCCTCATTAGCTGTTTTAATCGCTTTCTTGAAAAACTATCAATATCTGGTAGATCAGTTCAATAAACGCTGGGAAGCTTATCCGTTATTTTATGTCAACCAAATATTGAAGGAATCTCCCCAAAAAGCGATTATTCCTTCCGCTTGGTTTATCGCCGTGAAGAATAATACCGCACGGCAAGCCCAGTTACCCAAGGGTACAGGTATTATAACACAGGTACCATTTCCTGCGCAAGATATCCAATTTTGTTATCGTACGGACGAAGATTATTCGGTCAATGACATGAAAATAACGAGTATACATTCGTTACTATTGGAAAAAGATCCGAAAAATATCCAGCGAGCCGATTAGGCTTCGTTACGTCCATCTGGCAAAAACAGTTGAATGACAGGATCGGAAAAGTTTTTTCTAAGAAGCCCAATCTGGACTCAGAGCTAATCTTTGAGAACCAATCCTCTATACAAGCCGGACTGATGATCGAATCTCCCATGTTATTACTTCGGGATATACATATCACATTCGGATTAGAAGAAGACTCCATATCATATTTCAAAGAATTAATCGCTACTACGGAACAATCTTCCCACGAAACCGGGCGTGTATTAAACGACGCTTTCCTATTGGAGTTAAGCACAGAGAAAGGTTGGGCCCCGATATACGCCTACACCTTGACATTCATCAACGAAAACTCCTTTTATCTGAAATTCGTCCTTAATGAGAAATTCGACCCTACAACACCTTGCTCTGAAGCTCATGGTTGCCAAACACGGAACCCAGCGCTCCGTATATTGATGAACACGGATGCTTGGTTATTCCCCTACTCTTGGGTACACCGTATTTTTATTACTAGCTTAAAGATAAAGGTACATGTATCCGGCATGTCATCCTTGAAAATCTATAATCCTCTGGGAGAAGTAGACGCAAGCGTACATTTCCCTTTATTCGGGTTAGAAGCTCAAAAAGGCTCATGGTTCGCATTCGGTAATTATGAGATAGCGATCAAGCCTATCCAATCCATGGGTATTACTTTGCAATGGGCGGATCTACCTTATTCGGAAGGAGGTTTCTATGATTTGTATCAAGCATATAAGACACCTATCGATAATACCACCTTCAAAGTTGAATGGGAAAAACTAACAGACCAGAAATGGGTAAAATTACCGGAAAGTACATCTTGTCTCTTCAATACGAAAAACAAGCATACTTCCCCTAGGGGAAAGCTCTCGGAGTACAGCGAGATCGTTTACGACAAACCGTTCAAAAACATTACGGTCTCCACGGAAGAAGAGCAATATCAATACATGAAAGCCCAGCAAGGCTTCTTCAGGATTAGACTCACAGATCCGAACGGCGGATTCGGGCAGACGGAGTACCGGATGCTCTTTGCGGATATCATGATAAGAAACAGCCATACCCGTAAACAGACCCCGGTGCCCAAACCTCCTTACAACCCTATGATTGAAAGTATAGGTATCGGTTATAGCGCCGAGGAAGAATACTTTTTCAATGGCGATACCCCAAGAGATAGATGCCGTATCTATCATATCCATCCATTGAGGCAAAAGGAATTACATGAAATCGATCTACGTCATCCGTTCCCAATGGTGGAAGTACCCACAGAAGATGGGATTATTCTATTCGGTATTGGTAACTCGATCGGTAACGACCAGATCCGTTTATTCTTCGAGATGGCTGCCTTGAAACGGGAAATCGAAAAAGAATATCTTCCTTGCGTACAATGGTCTTTCTTCAACGGCAAGCAATGGGAGTTTATCAAACCGGGTAATTTACTTTCCGATACAACCGGGAATCTGTTGAATACAGGTTTGGTAGACATCCTGCTTCCCTCACCTATTAGCGAGGAAATGCTTGACATAAATGGAGATTTCTGGCTTTCGGCAAAAGTATCTTGCCACACGCAAAATTGTTCATCCATACGAAATGTCTATCTAAACCCAGTGAAAGCCCGGTTAGAAATCCCCGAAGAAATGGAAGCCCTGATCGGTGAGGAACTCGAAAGCTTCACGGGACTCGTTTCTTTCGAGAAAAGTATGCCGGGACTTACGGATATTTACCAGATCATACCCGCTAAAGGAGGACGTTCGCCGGAAACGCCAGAGGATATGCGGCTCCGGATCACCCAAGAGATGTCCCATCGGAACCGGGCTGTATTGCCTAGGAATTACGAGCAAATAACATTGGCTCAGTTCCCCGAAGTCGAAAAAGTACTTTGCTTGCCCGGAATAGACAGTAAAGCTCAAAACAGGAGCCCGATCGTAACATTGGTCGTGATGCAAAAGGAGAAAGATAAAAAGATCTTGCCTTTATGCGAACATAGGCTACTCATGCGAATCGAAGATTATATAGGTGACAAGACAAGTCCGTTCATTACCGTTGATGCAATCACTCCGGTCTACGAGGAAGTAACCGTTTGCTGTAACCTCCGGATAAAGCCCGGATATCCCGTAGGAGATATACTCCGCCAGACAGAGGCACGCATTAATAATTGTATCGCACCTTGGCGAGATAAGGAAGAGATCCCGGTATTTGGGCTTTCGTTCTCATCGACCGATCTTTATAACTCCATACGAGAGTGTGAAGCCATCGTGGACATTGATATATTAAGCGTAGCGCATGTCGTATATACGGCAAAAGACCAACAAAAGAGCTATTATCTAAACCGCTACCCGGAAGAGGCTAGGCAAAATTTCAACGTTAGCCCTTCCCAACCTTGGTGCATATTAGTTCCTTCTGATAGGCATTTGCTATATATTGACCAAAAAGACGAACTATTGGAACAACTCGGACTCGGATATTTAGGAGTTGGAAGTAATTTTATTATTAACAAATAAAACAAACCGGATATGCCTCGTACAAACAGAAATACACTAAAAGAATACTTTAAGCGCGGAAGTATGCCCAACCAAAAGCATTTCTACGAATTAATCGATTCCATGGTCAATATTTCCGACGACGGGATCGATAAAAATCCGGATGATGGCTTACGGTTAGCTCCTTCCAAGGAAAACAGTCCCGTCATCAGCTTATTCACGAACATACAAGACAATATTCCTGAGTGGAAAATATACCTAGGTAACAATAGCCAACTCCATATCATACGTCAAGGGCAAGATGAACCGATACTATCGCTTCATCCAAACGGTCGTATCGAGATGAACCAACCCGGTATGGATATACGTATCAACGGCAGTCTTTCCGCAACCCGCTTCGACGGCGCGATACGGGGTAAATTTCCCGCAGATGGCGAATGGCATACCCTGCAAATACCAACGGAAGGATGTCGTGCCTACCGCATCATGGCTGGATGCGGTAAGTTAAAAAGCGGACAATACGCATTGGTGGAAGCCACGGCTATCCATTGTTACGGGAAACATCGAAAAATCCGTACGAATCAATCTTGGTTCGGTTCCTTTTTTAACAAGATCAAATTCCGTTGGTACGGCCCCGGACAAAAATGCAAGTTGCAAATACGTAGCGGACGGGATTATGGAGACAACATCTTTGTTTGTTTCCTGATAACCGATTTATGGAAAGATTACCGGATGGATGCCTCCGACCGGAGAAACACCTTTAATCAAGAATAGCCATGGATGATCTGCCCAACCTGCAAGAACTAAAAACGGAGGAATCCATATTCGATAACCTCCAAAAGAATGCCTTGGAAACAATCCGGGAGCTTTCGGGACAATTGTGGACAGACCATGCCCCGCACGACCCGGGAATCACGACTCTGGACATCTTAAATTACGCCTTAAGCGAATTGGATTACCAAATGAGTTTCCCATTAGAACAATATCTCACCGGATCGAATAATCGTTTCAATCCGGAGGATTACGGCTTGTTCAGTCCTGAACGGGTTTCCGGGATGGCCCCTGTGACACCCAAAGATTACCGAGACCATTTTTTAGATCAATTAGATAACACTGATTACTTAATGAACTTATCGGACCTGCAAATCCACCCTTATAGATCCAATGATCAGATCTGCCACGGATGGTTCGACCTATTTATAGAACTCTCGTCCTTTATCTCAGAAGATCAACACAAACAGGAAGAAAAGAAAATCAAGGAAAAGATTGAGGAACTATATCACGCGAACCGGAATTTAGGAGAAGCCCTACACGCAATCCATTTCGTAAGAAGAAAACCTTTATTACTTATTGGAAATATCGATATAGACGGTAGCATCTCTCCGGAAAAAACCTTGATCGCCATTTATACGGAGGCGATTCAATTATTCGCACCGGGAAGTCATTATACAGGTAGTGCGCTTCCCATATACAAGCTTTTCAAAGGGATCAAGCAGATACAAGGGGTTCTATCGATACACTCTTTGGAATTTCAAGGTTTTGAAGAGGGTGAATACGCCTATACATTGGCATTATCTTCCCCTGAGCAAATCAAGATACGACTTTACCAAAACCAACAAGCAGTAGAGATTAATGCCACAAAAGTATTGAATCGTTTGCATTCGCGGAATAATATCAACCATGCGATACGAGAACAGAAAAAACAAGCCAAATCGATCCTCATGGACAGTCGCCATATCCATCTGAATGATTATAGCGTCACAAATGATTTCCCGATTTGCTACAAGGACTCGTTTACCGATTCATTCAAGGCATATCTTTCTATATTCGACCATCTCTTTTCGGAGGGACATAAAGAAATGAACCATCTAAAAGATTGGATGGCCTTAAATATGGGAACCCCCGGTTCCGCTTCTATGGAACAAAACAAAGATCTGCTATTGGATACGTTGGATAAAATCTACGGCGAAAATAGCAACCAGCCTTTTCTCCGCTACTCCCATAAAGAGATAAACCGTCAACGAAGAGTCCGGTTCCTGCGACAACTACCGGAACTTATCCGGGACCGGTATCTAGGCTGTAATCTATTCGACGCAGACTCCCTTTCCGGATTGGAAAGATATCTCTATTCCATACTCGGATGGGAAGATGCGAAAGAGCAAATTTTCATTCTGGAAAACATACTCCTGCATTCACCGAAGGCGACTGATCATCCAGTCCCCTCCCGGGAATTTACCTTAACGGCAATCCTCTCACAAACAGAACGTACGCGGCAACGGCCGGATTTTCAGCTTCGTCTTGAAGAATTCTTGCGAGAGAAGATACCGGCACATCTACGATTCACGGTTCATTGGCTTCCTCCGAAAGAGCTAGCCCTATTTGTCAAAGACTATAAGGCATGGCGAAAAGCGTGGGCCGATAAAGACGACAAAGAGATTGACCGCACCGGAGAAATCTTAAAGAATAATCTGATACGAATAAATATAGAACTTTAAATTTACCCTTATGTCAACCAGATATCGAACTACCTACCACGGCATTTTATTGGGCTTATTACTTCATGTAATCATGGCACAAGCCGTTAACGCCCAAAGAAGTCTCTCGGAGCGATTGGATTATTTCCGGAGTTTAGGAGAGCGGACCGAATTGGAACTGGAAGAGATTCGTACCCCGATCGTCTCCTATCAAGCTCTTATGGACTCGATCACCCAGCGTATCTTAACGGAGCAATGCAGTTATATCGTCTATCCCGCTGAATTGGGGAACGCTTTCACTTTCGTAATAAATCCGGACGCGAACCAAGCGATATTGCGTTTGGGTTATTTACAGTCCCCGAGTTCCTTATTACCAGATCATGTGGAACAATGTGCATATACACCTTGGTTGTTCGGAAACGAGTTATTAACCGCATCCAAGAATAAGGCCAACGCAGATCCTCTCTTCCGCTTCTTCGATGCAATGCCCGGCCCAGTCAAAGTAACGCAAGCTTTGTGGTATTATTTCAATAAAAGAGAACCGGAAAGGATATTGCCTCCCCCTACCGTCGAGAATATGTAT
>OLWY01001169.1_pt1 | contig 10290 bp, 7 predicted proteins | sample 1644171 | NCBI WGS metagenome assembly OLWY01 (sample SAMEA103958150, study PRJEB25191) | human gut metagenome | biome: human-associated habitat [ENVO:00009003]; feature: intestine environment [ENVO:2100002]; material: feces | place: Germany | collected 2013/2015 | reverse complement strand
CAAATACTGTTTGTCTGTGCTATTGTTTTTTGTTATTCTAAGGGGTAATTTTGTTTCTTCTTTAATTCTTTCAAGTTGGCGTCTGCTTGCTTTATGAGACCGGCAGCTTTAGCTGCATTGAAATATTTTTCGGCTGTGTCTAAGTCTCCTTCTATCATAGCGATAATTCCTAGATTGTTCTGTGTCTCTGCGGCTTTTGGATTAGCTTTAGCCAGATATCTCTTAGCGGTTGTCATATCACCACCTTTTTGTATTTCCATTGCTCCGGCATTGAGGTTGGCGATTGGATCATCCGGAAACATTGTAGCGGCTACTTGGAAAGAATGGTTGAATTCTTCGCTTCCCGGTTCACAACTTTCTGCAATCCGGTAGATTTCCTGTAAACTCAATAATTGCGGGCGTTTATTAATTATCTCTTTAGACTCTTCAAGACTGAGACCGCGTACTGTATAATTGACCGTATAATCTGAATGACGGAGTGCAGGATAACATTCTGCCAATATATATTGGTATGTCTGAGGTCCAACTAGATTAGCGATATCGCGTTCCTTCTTATCAATGTTTATGCTTTCATCATCTATCAAGCGAAGAACTTCCTCCTTTTTCTCTATTGATGAAGCGGAAACAAATTTGCGGAAACCTTTCCAGTCCTCCGGGGTATATTCCGAAGTGATGAGCTTCTTATCGAAATTGTAATAACTGGTCACATAATCTACAAGAGCCTGGGTACGATTCTTTGCCAAACGGGTATTGTTGGCGTAGCTGCCTTCGGGTGAAGCGTAACCGTGAATCTTTATACCGGTAAGAGTTGTATATTTGTCGTTGCGCACGGTATCGATTGTTGCACGTATTTTTGCCAACTCACTTGTGTTACGACGATACTCCGGATAGATGATGATTTTGTTGACTGGGAAATCCAGAAATGCGCTTCCTTCTACTGCACGATATTTTATGTCTTCGGCTTTTGGAGTGATATAGGCTATGGAAGGTTTTACTTTCAGTGGTAAAATGTTCAACTGGGTGATTAATTCACCGCTGTTGTCCTCCAGGATGTCACAACAACCACATAGGTCTATATTCAGTTTCATGTTTGCATTGCGCATCCATGCTTCGAATGGCATTTGTACCAGATAGTTTATTTTTTGTTCCTGATGTTGTTTGCGACGTATAATGGTATAAGTGTTTTCGGGAGCTTTATGGTTACGCTGGTTGACGATGTCGCGCTTACGTCCGTATACCACAATAGAAGATAACACCTTGGTCTTTCCGTTTGCCTCAAGAAATGGAGTCAATGTGGCTACATTGTTGGATTCCAGTTTCAGGTTTTCTTTCAAGACAATGTCCAGATTGATAGTTAATACATTGTTATCTTCACTGCGTGTGATAGATTCTTTCTCTATACGCACTTGATCTTTATAGAGAGTCTGTGCTTTCCCGCCTAATATAGGCAGCAGGCAGAAGAATATGCATAATATCTTTTTCATATTTGTTTTGTTTTAAAATAAATAGATTAAACTGACGGCGGCTTTTGTAGGACCTACATAGTTCTTATGTCCTTCCTTGACTTTTTCACCGCACGTCTTACATTCGAACTGCTCATACTTGACACGCGCGTAACCTATACCGATATTTCCTTCAAGATTCCAGTGCTTGCCCAGAATCCATTGATAACCGTAGGAAACGCCAAATCCGTAAAAGTGTCCTTTGAAACGGTGGTCTTTCAATTCGGGCCAGATGCCCCATGGCATATCAATGGCTGCTGCCTGATAAACGCCTCCATGAAGGTGTGCACCTACGAAATGACCGTTGAATTTATCACAGAACCAATATCGAAGCTCCGGTTGGAAGGCAAGCATCTTCATCATCTTCTGATCTTTGTATGTCCAAGGGTTGTAGTTGGCATACAAGTCCAGAGTTAATTTCTTACTTAAACCGACTTCGGCTCCAAGATTGATAATTTTAAGCGCGTCCATTACGACGTTGGTTTTTACTCCGACTACCTGACTATATAATAAGGTAGAAGCAAACAGGGTAACGAATAAAAATAAGATTCTTTTCTTTTTCATCGCATGATGGGTTTTGTTTGTTGATGTTACAAAAGTAGGCATAATGCAGATAGCTGTTGATTGGCAGATTCATCTTTCTTGTCTTTGTCTTCAATGGAAATTGATAAGTAGAGTGGTGAATAATTCATTTATAGGTGGTTAATCATTCGTTGCTATTAATTGGTGTTTTTATCCTTTGTGATGAATGATTTGCACGTGGGTGGTGTTTAATACTTGTAGAACTTAGTCAATCGCTTGAGTAAGCTGTATTTTATTCGTTAAAGAGTGGTAATTCATTCATTTTTCTTTTCAGAAAGTTTTCCTTATTGAATAAAATGCCTATGTTTGTAATGTACAAACGAACAAGGAAAGATAAATAAGACAACTTAAGTTTAAGATTCCCCTCCTAAGGAACATGAATAAATAAACAATTAAAAGTGTAAAAAGACCGCGAACTGATAAATAACGATTCGCAAGCAGATTAAATGAATAAGTAAAATTTAGGAGGAACTAATATGAAATCAATTAAATTCTTTTTCGCATGTGTATTGGCATTAACTTTTGTAGCATGTTCTAATGCTGAAAGTGATAGTTTTGAAGATAATACTTCAAACTTCGAATCCATGAAATCTTTATATGGTATTGAGTCGGCAGCTTACGATCCGAAAGCTGAGGAAATTCCTTCTGTTACTGCAGAGGAAATGGCAAGTGTGCTGGAAGCGCTTCGTCAGAATGGTAATACTGTCCGTAACTGTGAATCGGAAACAACAGAAGGATTTTATGGTGATGCTACTGATAAGAAAGCGGTGAAAATGCTTGCCGAATATCAGGCTCGTACAAGAAGTGGCGCTTTCGTTGAGCAATTCGCATTATGTGTATCATTGAACTTTAATATAGATAAAGGTGCGGTGTATTATATCGGTACTACTTACTCTTCTTCGACTGACTTATTCAGTTGGCAGGGATATGGCGCTTCTTTATCAACAACTGCTGACGGTAACAGTATCTTCAATTCTACTACTTATCTTTATTTCCGTGTAAGCGACCAGGGGAACTGTGTAGTAAAGGTACCGGTAAACTTCAAAGGTAGCTATAACTTTGCTGCCGGTCAAGGAACTTATAGCTTTACTCTGAAAGCTGCTAAATAATATCATAAGAATTTATTGTATTTAGGTATTAGTATAGTATATATTATTGAGGAGTGTCTGTATGATATGAGTCGCTCCTTTGAATAAAAAAGAGGAACCAAGCAGCAAACAATATAATAATTGGAGATTGATTGCGTAATGAACAAAACAAACGGCAAAAGTCTTTCTATTTCAAAAGAATAGGAGGGCTTTTGTTTTATTGTGAATTATTTCTAAAAAATATTTGTTATGTGATTTGATGATAATTATTTTGTCTACCTTTATCGACCAATACACATGAACAAAATACTATTAAGATATGAGGAAATTCTTCTTTTTACTACTGGTGTTGTCAGGTATTTTCCCTGCATATTCAATAGATACTCATTGGAATCTGGAACCGGTAGTAATCAAAAACGGAGTCAGTGACAATACTATTTATAATGTTTGTTATGGAAGTGACGGTTTTATATGGCTCTCTACTGATAAAGGAATTTCACGTTATGACGGATTTAGATTTCGTGACTATCCCCTCATTATGGGGATTGATTCTCTTTCCACTCCTCTGCATCAAGCTGTGAAAAAACTTTGCGAAGGTCCCGACGGTTTATATTATGCGTTACTTTTCCAAGGTGGAATTACTTGTTTTGATAAGGATATTGAAAAGTTTTTGCCGGTACGTTTTGATAAGCCTCTGGAACTGAAAGATATTCTGGATTTCTGCTGGAATGACGGGAGTTTGTATTTGGTTACTTCACAAGGTTTATTTGAATCGCGCATTGTTCGCAAGACAGAAGGAAAACATGATTTTGTGTTATGTCTTTTGAATCCTGAGCCTGTGGTAAGAGGAAAGGTTGCTCATCTTTGTAGTGATGGAAAAACAAATTTGTATTTCTCTGTTAATCAGAGGAAAGTGGTACATTATGATTTAGTGGCGAAAAAAACTTCTTTGATTAAGGAATACAGCGTAGTAAATAGATTGTTTTTAAGGCATGGTTATTTATGGATTTGCCGATTATGGGATGACATTATATGTTATGACCTTAAAACGAATGAGGAACGTGTTATCTCCATGGAAGGAAAAGATCAGTCTGAATTCTCTAATTCTTATGTTACGGATCTGGTTTTGAAAGATAACCGGACTTTTTATTTGACAACTTGGAATGGATTGTATAAGTTGCGCTTCGATAATGACAATCTGTGTAAGAGTCCGTTTGTGTTGACTTTGCTGACGAAGAATGAGAAGGCATTCCATTCGAGTATTGAGAATAAAATGACCAGCCTGTTTTGGGATGATAAACAACAAATTCTTTGGGTAGGTACATTTGGCGGTGGGGTCGTGAAATTTGATATTAGTGATAGTATGTACAGTAGGGTACGGCAGGATTTTGGCTCTCGGGTGGATGGTATGGTCGAAGATTCAAAAGGATATGTATGGTTGACCGTTAGCGATGGAGGGATTATGAAAAGTACTACTCCTGTGTTTTCGTTGGATACACATTTTGAACCTTGGAAAAAAGCATCAGGCTTTTCCGGACGCTTTCATATATATAAAGGTAAGAACGGGAATATCTGGTTGGGTAATAATTGGGGAGAGATTGTTATCATTGATCCATTAACAAATGAGGTGGAGTCCTTTCATCTGCAAAATAATAAAGGTGAGAGGATACAAACTGTTATTTATAGTCTTTGCCTGGACTCATGGAATCGTTTGTGGGTAGGCACTTCAAATGGGTTGATGCAGGTTGAACTTGAAACTCACGAATGCAAGAGCATTAAATTGCCTGAAAAAATAAAGAATGTATTTACAATAGCAGAGGATAAAGAAGGCAATGTGTGGATTGGGACGGATAGAGGTTTGAAAAGACTTGAAACGGATGGAGTACAAATTAGAGTAGAAGGAAATATTGAGAAAGAAAATGGACTGGAAGAGGCGGCTGTACGAACTATTTATGTAAATAACTATAATCAGATTTATGCAGCTTATTTGAATGTTGTTATCCGTATTGATGGAAGGGAGAAGGATAAGTTGGAAGCTATATACACTTTGCAAAACGGACTGACCAATGGACATGTAGGCTGTATGGTAGATGATCGTATCGGGAATACTTGGGCCGGAAATAATGTCGGAGTGATGACGATTAGAAATGGGCAGGATGCTTTCTATAATTATCTTTCGGTAGGTAATTGTAGTGCGGTATGCCGTTTGAATGATGGACGGTTGCTTTGGGCAAATTCTTGGGGATTGATTTTCTTTGATCCCTCTGCTACGAAAGCGGATTGTGAAAGAAGGCAGCTGATGTTGACAGATATAGAAGTGAGTGGAGAAACGATCTTGGCTGGGGAGAAACGGAATGGACAGGTGATTCTTTCAGGTTCTCCGGAACAACAGAAAAAGCTTGTATTCAATTCTGATAACAATGATTTCCATTTGTTCTTTTCCGATTTACGTTATGGGATGGCTGAACGTAAGATAGCTTATCGATTACTTCCCTTAGATAAGGATTGGAGAATGGTGCCACTTTCGGAAGGCTTATGGTTCAATGGACTGTCTGCCGGAAAATATACTTTGCAGGCGAAACTTGTATTTCCGGATGGTAAGGAAGGGGATGTGAATGAGATTCTTGTGGTTGTAAAAGATAAATGGTTTCAAACTATTTGGGCTTATATAGCTTATGTTTTGTTATTTGTCGCATTTTCTTGTTTTTTCTACATTTATTTTAAGAAGAAAGAGCAGCGTAAGCAGATGCACCGTGACCGGGAGATGGTATTGAAAGAGAACTTGAGCCTGGAGAAGATGAAGCAGACTCAAAAGAAAGAGATAGAAGCTTTGCGGAACGGCTTGCTTATGTTGTTTGTACAGGAATTGCGTACTCCTCTTTCGTTGATCATTGCTCCGTTGAAAGAATTACAGAAAGACAATTCCCAAATATCGAACCTTTCTTTGCAGGTTGCATACCGGAATTCGCTTCGTATGGTTGATGCTTGTGATCAACTACTGGCTATATACCGACAGGGGAGTCCGGAAACGAAGTTGGAAGTAGCTCCCTATTCGGTAGAAAAGATGATTGACAGTAGTGTTTTTGGAGTCCGTGATTTGTTGAAAGTATATCCGATTGATTTTCGTTGCGAGAAAAGGGTCAAGAAAGAACTGGAATTCTATGTAAATAAGAAGAAAATAGAATTTATTATTCATAATCTGTTGACAAATGATTTCACTCATACGCATTATGCAGGAACAGTTTATTTTTCTGTTTGTGAAATAATAGAGAATAATATGCATTATGTCAGTCTGACAGTAGAGGATAATGGAATGAAGAAGGTGAGAACTTCCGAGCAATTAATGAGTGAGAACGGGACATTGGAGAATGATTTATCTGCCGCACAGTTAGGCTTTTCTATTATGCGGCAGATGATAGAGGCGCATCAAGGAACAATCTTATTGGAAAGTGTTGAAGGAAAGGGGACAAAGGTAACGGTGAATCTTCCGGTAGATAGAGCTGTCCTGGAAAGTGAGCCGAATATATTGTTTATTGATCCGGAAGAACTGCCTGAAGTAGAACCGGAAGTGTTGGAGCAACTCAAAGCTGATTCGAAAATTAGCGAAAATATAGGGAGACAGGGTCCAATACTTTTTCCGGGAGTATTGTCTCCTAAAGAAATGGCACAATCTGTGACAAATGAAGAGAAAAAGACAATATTAATTGTGGAAGATCATAAAGATATTCGGCTTTATCTGAAAGTTTTATTTGGGAATGAATATAATCTGTTGATGGCTACTAACGGTCAAGAAGGCGTGGATATGGCTATGAAAGAGTTGCCGGATTTGATAATTTGTGATGTCATGATGCCGATAAAAGACGGATTTGAATGTTGCCGTGAAGTAAAAGAATGTCCGGAAACTTGTAGTATCCCTTTTATTATGCTGACAGCGAAGGTAGAGGATGACAATATTATCCATGGTTTGGAGTTGGGAGCAGATGATTATGTGTTGAAACCTTTCACACCCGGTATTCTGAAAGCGAAAGTCAGTAATTTGATTAATGGCCGTCAGACGTTGAAACAAATGTATGCAAAGTTATTTAAGTTACCTGGAGCAGATGCCGTTGACGCAGATGAAACAGAGCAGCCGGGAAAAGAAGAAGCAAAGGCAGAAGATCCATTTATCACTTCCGTAATTAAAATTGTAGAGGAAAATATCTGTGAAGCTGACTTTAGTGTGAAGAAGCTTGCATCGGAATTAAATATGAGTCAGCCGACTCTTTACCGAAAAGTGAAGCAAAGTACGGACTATACGATTATAGAACTTATCAGGGGAGTACGTATGCGTCGTGCGGGTGTATTGTTGAAAACGAAACAATACGGTGTGCAGGAAGTAGCTGAAATGGTGGGATATAATGATATTCCGACGTTCCGTAAACATTTTGTAGACGCTTTTGGTACTACTCCTTCTACTTATGAATAAAAAAATGAGTACTTTTGCACACGAAAACCCTAAAAACAGGAACTAGAGTGCAAAGGTATTTCATTTATTTGGCTTATGACGGAACCAACTATCACGGTTGGCAGATTCAACCGAATGGGATTAGTGTGCAGGAATGTCTGGTGAAAGCGTTATCCACTTTTCTACGTTGCGAAATAGAGGTAGTGGGGGCGGGTAGAACAGACGCCGGAGTACATGCTTCTTTAATGGTGGCTCATTTCGATTATGACGGACTATTAGATACAGTTTCTGTTGCTGAAAAATTGAATCGTTTGTTACCTCCGGATATTTCTGTTTATCGGGTTTGCCGTGTAAAACCGGAAGCTCATGCCCGTTTTGATGCAACAGCAAGGACTTACAAATATTATGTGACAGCAGTGAAGTATCCTTTCAACCGGCAATATCGTTGGCGGATTTATAGTTCGCTGGATTATGAACGGATGAACGAGGCTGCACGAACCCTGTTCGAATACATTGATTTTACAAGTTTCAGCAAACTGCATACAGATGTAAAAACAAACATCTGCCACATCTCCCATGCCGAATGGACGAAGATGGAAGGCGAGGATACCACCTGGGTATTTACTATCCGTGCCGACCGCTTTCTCCGTAATATGGTACGTGCCATCGTAGGAACATTGCTCGAGGTAGGACGCGGCAAACTGACCGTGGAAGGGTTCCGTAAAGTGATAGAACAACAGGATCGTTGCAAAGCGGGAACTTCCGCTCCGGGAAATGCGCTCTTCCTTGTCAACGTGGAATATCCGGAAGATATTTTCTCAGAGGAAACTAAAAAGTCAGTACTATCTACACTCCTTCCCGAAGGAGGGGAGTGTTAGATACTGCCGACTTCCCAGTCAGCTCAATATTACTTGTTACTTATTACCTATTACTTATTTCAACATGTGGTTATTATTAGCTTTTCTCTCGGCTACCTTGCTGGGATTTTATGATGTATTCAAGAAACAGTCATTGAAAGATAATGCGGTGTTGCCTGTATTGTTTTTGAATACGCTTTTCTCCAGTCTAATTTTTCTGCCGTTCATTTTGGTATCGGCATTTGAGCCTGATCTCCTTGGGGGAACCATCTTTAATGTTCCCGTTGCAGGATGGGAGCAGCATAAATATATTATCATCAAGTCGTTTATCGTTCTGTCATCGTGGATATTCGGTTACTTCGGGATGAAACACTTGCCTATTACCATTGTGGGGCCTATCAATGCTACCCGTCCGGTGATGGTGCTTGTAGGAGCAATGCTGGTGTTTGGCGAGCGTCTGAATCTCTACCAATGGATCGGAGTGATGCTGGCAGTGGCTTCCTTCTTTATGTTGAGCCGTTCGGGGAAGAAAGAAGGGATCGATTTCAAGCATAACAAATGGATTCTCTTTATTATACTGGCAGCAGTTATGGGAGCTGTCAGCGGATTGTATGACAAGTTTCTGATGAAACAGCTGAATCCGATGCTGGTGCAATCGTGGTATAATGTCTACCAGTTCTTTATCATGGGAACCATTATCTTCCTGCTCTGGTGGCCCAAACGGAAGACGACCACTCCTTTCCGCTGGGACTGGACCATCATTCTGATTTCCGTATTCCTTTCGGCGGCGGACTTTGTCTACTTTTATGCACTGAGCTACGATGACTCTATGATCTCCATCGTTTCAATGGTTCGTCGGGGAAGCGTGATCGTATCTTTCATTTTCGGAGCACTCTTCTTCCGTGAAAAGAATTTAAAAAGCAAAGCGATTGACCTTATCCTCGTGTTAATCGGAATGATATTCTTATATTTGGGGTCTAAATAAAAAGTACAATATGAAATCAAATAAAATCACTCATACCATCGCATTTTTCATCATCGGCTTGTTTACTTTTGTCTCTTCACAGGCGCAGGAAGCAAAGACTCTTTTTATCAACGTGCCGGATTCACTTTGTCCCTTGCTTACGAAGGTGAACCGTGAAGACTGCATCGACTTTCTGAGCAGTAAAATGAAAGCACAGGTGGAAAACCGCTTCGGGCAGAAGTCGGAAATGACCGACTTAAGTAAGGACTATATCCGGATGCAGATGACTCCGGAAACCAGTTGGCAGATGAAAGTATTGGCTTTGAATGATACCACGAATGTGATTTGTACGGTAGCTACGGCATGTGCTCCGGCTTGTGATAGCAGCATCCGCTTCTATACCACAGACTGGAAACCGCTGACTGACCATTCATTCATTACCCTCCCGGTCATGAGTGATTTTCTGATAACTCCTGACTCCGCTTCCATATATGAATTTGATGAAGCCTCCCGTTCGGCAGACATCTTATTGATGAAAGTGGATATGAACAAGGAAAACACAGAACTGGCTGTCACTCTGTCCACTCCCGACTATATGTCAAAAGAAACGGCAGAAAAACTTAAACCGTTTCTCCGCCGTCCTATTGTTTATCAGTGGAAGAATGGAGCGTTTACCAAATAAACAGCTCCGCCCCATTTCCACTAATTATCCATTTTCCATTCTCCATTATCCATTAACCAAGCACTCATTGATGAATGCCACCATCTCCGGTGTATGTTCTTCTACGCTTTGAAGTAGTTTGAACTGTGCCTTGGTGCGCACCAGATTATGTTCGGGATATTTGATTTTGTA
>OLWY01001156.1_pt1 | contig 10433 bp, 9 predicted proteins | sample 1644171 | NCBI WGS metagenome assembly OLWY01 (sample SAMEA103958150, study PRJEB25191) | human gut metagenome | biome: human-associated habitat [ENVO:00009003]; feature: intestine environment [ENVO:2100002]; material: feces | place: Germany | collected 2013/2015 | reverse complement strand
AAAACAGGCTGTGCCGCTCATCCCGGCGAGGAGCTGGGTCTTGCCCTTGGGGAAGGGGATGCGCCGGGCCTCGGCCAGGCGGTGTTCAGCCTCGTCCAGTGTGACACCCCCGGCTGCTATCTCGCGGGAAAGGGCGTTCACCGCGGCCACCCGGCCTAAGTGGGTCGTCCGCACCGGAACGTTCCGCACTTCGGCGATCTCTGCCGTGCCGGCGCTGGCGAAGATGCCGTTGGCACGTAGACGTGGAACTCCCGCAGATGGAAGCTGCGGGCCATGATCTCCATCGTCTGCTCCACCCGGAAGACCTCTGCTCCGTTTTCCAGCAGCGTCTCGCCCGCCGCCATGATAAAGTCCATGATGCGGCGCCGCTGCTCGTCGCTGGGATATAACTCTCTGCTGTCCATTCCGGCCCTCCCTGTCATGCCCGCCAAAGGGGGCATATCATCTCATGCTATACTGTATCATAATTCCGGCGGCTTGCAAAGGCGTCTTTTCACATTTTTGCACAACTTCCGTCCTTGCCGTCGGGGGCGCAGTGTGTTACACTGATAACAACTATGGAAAGATCCAGAAACCACAGGAGGAAATGACCGTGAAGCAGAGTCTGAGTTTCGCGCGCCGTCTGACGGCGCTGGTGCTGGCAGCTGTGATGCTGTGCGTGGCTGTCCCGGCGGCGTTCGCCGAGGATGCCGCACCCGGTGCCACCACCATTGGCGGTGCAAACACCACCCTTATCCCTGAGGAAGAGGAAAATTGTCTGAGCTGGCTCTTCGGCTCCGGCGATACCATCACCATGCCCTACCTGAACATCAAGGGGCAGGGCCTGCGCCGGAATGTGACCCTGGATCTTGAGGACTGTCTGGTGGGCATCACCTACACCGAGCTGGGCTCCATCGGCAGCTATGTCAGTGACGCGGCGGCACAGCAGGCGTGGAAAGCGCAGGCGGTGGCCATCCACTCCTATCTGGAATACCACAAGAAATACGGCTCTTCGGCCAACGCGCTGGTGTACACCCCCGTGGATCAGATCCCTTCCTCTGCCCGCAGCGCCATCCGCAGGGCAGTCTCTGAGGTTAAGGACGAGGTGCTGACCTGCAACGGCAGCGTCATCGATGCAGTGTGGTCGGCCAGCGCGGGGTACAACACCCAGACCGGCGTGTACGGCACCTGCTCCGGTCTGGATGCCTGGGGCACCGATGTGCCCTATCTGCAGAGCGTGGAAAGCCCCTACGAGGAGCAGTATCACAACCTGATGCGCCGGATCATCGGCAAGGATTACCGCTACATCGAGTATAACGACAGTAAGACCGGCCAGCCCTACGAGAGCGCCGACACCACCCATAAGGATCTGGGCGGCTTTGTCCAGTACAATACCTTTGTCTCGAACGGAAAGAGCTACCGCTACATCGGCCAGTTCGTTTCCTCCCGTTATTGCTTTGATTTCAGCGCGGACGAGAACGGAACCCCCTGCATGAACTACTATGGCTTCGGCCACGGTGTGGGCATGAGCCAGTGCGGCATGGTGGGCTATGCGCAGGAGCAGGGCATGGGCTACCGGGACATCCTGCGCCACTACTATACCGGCGTGTCCTTTGGTACGGTGGGCAGTGGCAGCTCGAACGGCGGCCTGTTCGGCTGGCTGTGGAGCCTGCTGGGACTGCAATAAATTTTGCACCGGAAAGCGCAGGAAATGCGGAAAAGCGCTTCTCAAACGGGACGAAATCTGGTATACTATTATAGTTTGTAAAAATGCGTCTGGGCGGCGGAATGGCCCAGTGAAGTGGAGAAGTCGGAATGCAGTTGGAGAAAGCAAAGGAAACAAAGCAGGACATGGAGCGCTGCCGCCTGCTGGCACAGCGCATTGCGGAGGAGCTGGCCCCGGCAACAGCTGCGGTGCTGAACGCCGAGACCCCGGCACTGGAAAAGGCCCTGCACCGGGCGGGCGTGGATGCCAACCCCTTTACAGTGGCTGCCCGGCAGGCAGACCTGCTGGTGGTGGAGGACCCCGCCTGGGTGGAGATGCCCGCGCAGCTGCCCGGACAGGTGCTGCTGGTGTTTACCGGCAGCAACGTGGCTGAGGGCTGGGCCGAGGAACTGGCCCGCCGGGGCTACTACCGGGATTTCCGCTGGCGCAGCCGGGGCCGTGCCCAGCAGTCGGCTCTGTACTGCACGGTCCAGCCTGCCACCGCCGAGATGATCGCGGGCTATGAGAAGGAGTTGGATCTCCTGCGTGACCGGATGGTGCGTGCCGAGCGCACCTGCAACGAGGAGGCTGCCCTCATTGAGCGGCTCCGCAGCGATCTTTCCCTGAGCCGCAGCCATGCCAAGAACCTGGAAAAGACCCTGAACGAGGTGACCAGCTCTACCTTCTGGAAGCTGACCTGGCCCATGCGGTATGTTGTCAGCAAGAGCCGCCAGATCTGGCACACCTTCCCGCTTTTCGTCCTGCTGGGGGAGCTGCGCCGGGACGGCATCTCGGGAGTGCGGGAGCACGCCCGCGCCAGGCGGGAATATGCCGCCCTCTTCCCGGGGAACCTCCTGCGGGCCGACCGCTTTGCCCCGGTGGAGCTGCTGGTCAGGCAGGCAAACGATCAGCCTGCCGGTCCCAAGATCAGCATCGTGGTGCCCCTGTACAACACCCCGCTGGATTTCCTGGACGAGATGCTGGATTCCGTGGTGAACCAGACCTACAAGAACTGGGAGCTCTGCTGCGTGGATGCCGGTAAGGACGAGGCCGTAGGCCAGCATGTGCAGGCCCGTGCGAAGGCCGATGCACGCATCCGGTATCAGAAGCTGGAAAAGAATGAGCTGATCCCCGGCAACACCAACAAGGGCTTTGAGATGGCCACCGGTGAGTATATCGCCCTGCTGGACCACGATGACCTGCTGCATCCCTGCGCCCTGTGGTACGCGGCCAGGGCCATTGCCGAGCAGAAGGCCGACTTTGTCTACACCGACGAGGCGACCTTTGAGGGGAAGCCGGAGCATGTGGTGCTCTACCACTTCAAGCCCGACTTCATGCTGGACAACCTCCGCTCCAATAACTACATCTGCCACCTGACCGTGTTCAGCCGCGCCCTGATGGAGCGGGCCGGCGGCGGCGAGCGGATGGAGTACAACGGCAGCCAGGATTACGAGCTGTTCCTTCGCCTGACGGAGCAGGCTGAGAAGATCGTTCACATTCCCCATGCCCTGTATTACTGGCGCTCCAGCCCCGGCAGCACGGCGGCGGATATCTCCGCCAAGACCTACTGCATCGACGCAGGCATTGCGGCCCTCAAGGCCCACTATGCCCGCTGCGGGATCGCTGTGGACGATGTTGCCCTCATCCCCGGCACCCCGGGCTATTACAAGACCGATTACACCATTGAGCACCCGGGCCGGGTGAGCATCCTCATCCCCACCTGCGACCACATCCGGGATCTGGAGCTCTGCGTGGATTCCATCTATGCCCGCACCACCTACCCGGATTTTGAACTCATCCTTATCGAGAACAACAGCAAGCAGCCCGAGACCTTCCGCGCCTACGAGCGGATGCAGAAGGAACACCCGGACAACCTCAAGGTCGTGACCTGGGAGGGCAAGGGCTTCAATTACAGCGCCCTGAACAACTTTGGCGAGCAGTATGCCACCGGCGAATACCTGCTGCTGCTCAACAACGATACTGAGGTCATCACCCCCAACTGGCTGGAGGAAATGGTCATGTACGCCCAGCAGAAGCGGGTGGGCTGTGTGGGTGCAAAGCTGCTTTACCCCGATGACACCATTCAGCACGCTGGCATCGGCTTTGGCATCGGCGGCGTGGCGGGCCACCTGCACAAGTATTTTCCGGCGGCATCCGATGGCTACATGGGGCGGCTGAACTATGTGCAGGATGTTTACGGCGATACCGCCGCCTGCCTGCTCATCCGCAGAGAGATCTATGATGAGATGAACGGCCTGGACGAGAGCTATGCCGTGGCCTTCAACGATGTGGATTTCTGTGTCCGTGTGCGGGAGGCGGGCTACACCAACGTGTTTACCCCCTTTGCCCAGCTCTACCACTACGAGAGCAAGAGCCGCGGCACCGAGGACAACCCCGAAAAGCAGAAGCGCTTCCAGGGCGAGGTGCTCCGCTTCCAGGCCCGCTGGGGAGACCTGCTGGCCGCGGGCGATCCCTGCACCAACCCCAACTTTGATATCCAGCGTGAGGACTTCACGCTGAAGATCCTGCCTTTGGAGTGAATTGATGAAACTATCAGCCTGTATTGTTGTATATAACGGCTATGACGAGGCGCTGAAGGCGGCGCAGACGGTGCTGCACTGCACGCGCCGCTACCCGGTGACCCTGTATCTGGTGGACAATGCCAGCCCGGACGGCAGCGGCAAAAAGCTGGAGCAGGCCGTGGCGGACGGCCTGCTGGCAGCAGGTCCGGGCCAGCAGGTGGTGGTGCACTGCCGCACCGAGAACGGCGGCTTTGGTACCGGCCACAATATGATCCTGCCCGAGCTGGACAGCGATTTCCATTTTATCCTCAACCCGGATATCCAGCTGACCGCTGATACCCTGAGTGATCTGGCCGACTGGATGGCCGCCCACCCGGATGCCGTGATGGCCCGGCCCTCGCTGGTGTTCCCGGACGGCAAGCCCCAGCAGCTGCCCCTGCGCCGGTGCGCCCTGCGGCCCATGCTCTACCGCCAGCTGCCCCGGCTCAGCTTCTGGAAAGGCCAGAACGACCACTACCTGATGCTGGATGAGGACCTGACCAGGCCCATCGAGATCGAGTTCTGCACCGGCAGCTTTTCTGGTGTGCGCACCAGCACCTTCAAGGCGGTGGGCGGCTTTGACGAGAGCTACTTCATGTATGTGGAGGATGCGGACCTTACCCAGAAGATGCGCACCCGGGGCAAGGTGTATCTGGTGCCCCAGTATACCGCCATCCACGCCTGGCACCGCGCTGCCCACCGGGATCTCAAGCCCGCCCTCTGGCAGACGGGAAACCTGCTGAAGTATTTCCATAAGTGGGGCTTCAAGTGGTAAGAAACGCTCCACCATCGCGATGTGCTGCCGCCGTGGGCGGCTGAACGGTTCTGTTTGACGGACTGTTCCGGAAAAAATTCTGGAACAGTCCGTTTTTTCTTGCTTTTTTTTCGATTTGAGAGTAGAATAAGGTGTAAAACTATCTGATGCCGCCCCGCGCGGCCAGAACTTTTACCCTGTAACTTTGTTGACAGCGGACGCAGCTCCGCTTTGAATATTACGAGGTGAGCGTTTCACCCCGTATAGCTGCACAACTTTTTCAATACAAATAAAGGAGTGCACAAATTATGAAAGGCATTATTCTGGCCGGCGGTGCCGGCACCCGGCTTTATCCGTTGACGATGGTCACCAGCAAGCAGCTGCTGCCTGTCTACGATAAGCCCATGATCTACTATCCTCTGTCCACCCTCATGCTGGCGGGCATTCAGGATATCCTGATCATCTCCACCCCCACTGATACGCCGCGCTTTGAGGCGCTGCTGGGCGATGGCAGCCAGTATGGCATCCATCTGCAATATAAGGTCCAGCCCTCTCCCGATGGTCTGGCACAGGCCTTTATTCTGGGCGAAGAGTTCATCGGCGACGACTGCTGCGCCATGATCCTGGGCGACAACATCTTCTACGGCAACGGTTTCTCCAAGATCCTCAAGACTGCCGCCGCCAATGCAGAGACCAAGGGCCGCTGCACTGTGTTCGGCTACTATGTGCAGGACCCCGAGCGTTTCGGCATCGTGGAATTTGACCAGAACGGCAAGGTGCTGAGCGTGGAAGAAAAGCCCGAGCACCCGAAGAGCAATTACGCCATCACCGGCCTGTACTTCTACAACAAGGAAGTGGTCCAGATGGCAAAGCAGGTCAAGCCTTCTGCCCGCGGTGAGCTGGAGATCACGACCCTGAACGATATGTACCTGAAGAAGGACGAGCTGGATGTCCAGCTGCTGGGCCGCGGTTTTGCATGGCTGGATACCGGCACGATGGAGAGCCTGGTGGATGCCGCCGACTTCGTCCGCATGGTCGAGAAGCGTCAGGGCATCAAGATCAGCGCCCCCGAAGAGATCGCCTTCAAGTATGGCTGGATCGACCGCGAGACCCTGCTGGAGAGCGCTTCCCGCTATGGTAAGAGCCCCTACGGCCAGCACCTCAAGAACGTGGCCGATGGAAAACTGAGATATTGATGCAGGAGGGGAATCACCCATGAAAATCATCGTCACCGGCTGTAAGGGCCAGCTTGGCACCGAAATCATCAAGCAGCTGCGGGAGGGCCGCAGCGAGATCGGCCCCATTCCCGAAAAGCTGATGAATGCCACCGTGATCCCGGTGGACCTGCCGGAGCTGGACATCTCCAACTATAAGATGGTGGATGACTTCATCCGCCGCCAGCGCCCGGATGTCATCATCAACTGCGCCGCCTACACCAACGTGGACGGCTGCGAGGTGAACCACGACGCAGCCTTCAAGGCAAATGCTCTGGGCCCCCGCAATCTGGCACAGGCCGCCGAAAAGACCGGTGCCCGCCTGGTGCATGTCTCCACGGACTATGTGTTCTCCGGCCGTGAGAACGGCGGCATTGCACAGGACGAGGCCACCATCCCCGGCCCCATCAGCGCCTACGGCTCCACCAAGCTCATGGGCGAAAAGTATGTGGAGCAGTTCTGCCACCGCCACTTCATCGTCCGCACGGCATGGCTGTACAGCTACTACGGCAAGAACTTCGTCAAGACCATCGTCAACGCTGGCCGGAAATTCGGCAAGCTGGAAGTGGTCAACGACCAGTGCGGCAACCCCACCAACGCGGTTGACCTGGCCCATGAGCTGCTGCAGCTCTGCGTGACCCATGAGTACGGCCTGTATCACTGCACTGGTGAGGGCATCTGCTCCTGGTACGATTTTGCTTCCGAGATCATCCGCCTGTCTGGTGTGGATGCCTCTGTGGCTCCCTGCACCAGCGAGGAGTACAAGGCCAAGCATCCCGAAAGTGCTGACCGCCCCAAGTGGAGCGCACTGGACAACCGGATGCTCCGCTGCACCGTGGGCAACGATGTGCGGGACTGGAAAGAGGCCCTGGCCTGCTTCTTCGCCCACTGGGACGGCGAGAATGGGATGAAATAAGGGGAAAGCTTCCCCAAGAAGACAAAACCTGAAAATTGAGGTAGAATAAACCTATGAAAAAATATCTGATCACCGGCTGCGCCGGTTTTATTGGCTCCAACTTTGTCCACTATATGCTCAAGAAGTACCCCGAGATCCTGCTGGTTAACCTGGATAAGCTGACCTACGCGGGCAATCTGGAGAACCTGAAGGATGTGGAGGGCGACCCCCGCCATGTGTTCGTGCAGGGCGACATCTGCGACAAGGAGCTGGTGGAGAGCCTGTTTGCAAAGTATGATTTCGATTATGTCATCAACTTTGCCGCTGAGAGCCATGTGGATCGTTCCATCAAGAACCCCGAGATCTTTGTCCAGAGCAACGTCATGGGCACCGTGAACCTGCTGCAGCGTGCCAAGGAAGCCTGGTACGATGCCGATGCCAAGACCTGGAAGGAAGGCAAGAAGTACCTGCAGGTCTCCACCGATGAGGTCTACGGCGCTCTGGGTGCCGAGGGCTACTTCATGGAGACCACTCCGCTGTGCCCCCACAGCCCCTACTCCTCCTCCAAGGCCAGCGCTGATATGTTCGTTATGGCATTCCACGATACCTACGGTATGCCCATCAACATCACCCGCTGCTCCAACAACTACGGCCCCTATCAGTTCCCCGAGAAGCTGATCCCCCTGATGATCAACAACGTCAAGCACCACAAGCAGCTGCCTGTCTACGGTGACGGTATGCAGATCCGTGACTGGCTGTACGTTGAGGATCACTGCAAGGCCATCGATATGGTCTGCAACGGCGGCAAGATCGGCGAGGTCTACAATGTGGGCGGCCACAACGAGCGCCCCAACATCTTCATCGTCAAGACCATCATCGAGCAGCTGCACGACCGCCTGAAGGACGACGGCATCAGCGAGGATCTGATCAAGCACGTTGCCGACCGTCTGGGCCACGACCGCCGCTACGGCATCGACCCCACCAAGATCAAGAACGATCTGGGCTGGTACCCCGAGACCCCGTTCGAGAAGGGCATCGTCCTGACCATCGACTGGTATCTCGACCACGAGGAGTGGATGGAGCACATCACCAGCGGCAACTACCAGAAATACTACGAGGAAATGTACAAGAATAAGTAAGTTCTTGTTCTGTATATTGAAAAAGAGAGAACGTCCATCCGCAGACTGTTCGTAAAACAGTATTCAACAAATGACACGGCAACTGGATGTCAGGATTGGTTACTGTTCACTCCGCTAGGTCTAAAAAGCAAAAAGTCCCATGCCCGCACCGCCAAAGTGCTGGGCATGGGACTTTTTGCGTCTGGGAACGGTACACCTCTATCGAGGTGTAACATACTAGACTTTGTACCAAAGTCGTGTGCCAAAGGAGATTGTGCTCCTTTGGAATTTCCGTCATCATAGAGGAAAGAAACAATCTATTAACTTTCCCATGCAGCAACAATGCTTCTTTCTGGGTTTTGAGGATCAATAGTCACCTTTATAGGTGTTCCCTTGCTCACGAGAGGATTGAACCAAAACCAATGGGACTGTCCATAATAAGTGTCTTTTCCAATCTTATATTGGTACCGGATCACCCAAGGATAAATTACATCTTCATCAGCAAGGTGATAGGTACTCATGTGGAATTTTATGTGAACCCTTTTTACTGCATTAACTTTTCCGGAAACAATCTTTCCGTTTTTCAGCAGGTCTGCTTTGCGGATGTCTGTAATCCATGCTACCCCGATAATTGCGATAGCAATAAGCCACGCAGCTATGAGTGCCCCGATTCCAACTTGCTTATAGGCGATAGAAATCAGAAAAGCAACAAAAATCCCAACAGCACCAAGAATATGGAGCAAATCTTTAGAAAAGAACTTATGGATTTTTTTCATGGAGAGACACTTCCTTCCACGAGGTTTTGTTACACTTGGAATACGGATAAACCGGGAAGAAGATTGCGGTCATGCCGGAAAGATTTCTCAGCCCAAACTGATCCCCATGCGTTTTGCCACGGTGAGGAGCTCGCAGCCCTCGGGGATATTGCGGGTCTTACCGGCGATATCCTCCAGACGGTTGGAGATGACGTGATTGTTCACGAGAGCCACCGTAACGCCGTACTGCTCGATCTCCACCAGCTTGGCGGCGTAGCTGCCGAACTGGGTGGCCAGCACGCGGTCATAGGCACTGGGGCTGCCGCCGCGCTGCATGTGGCCCGGAATGCAGACCCGGGTCTCCATGCCGGTCTTTTTCTGGACGGCGGCGGCAATGCGGTTGGTGGCGGTGGTGTAACCGGCCTCGGCGCGCTTGGCGGCCCACTCTTTGCGCTTCAGCTTGGCCTCGTCCACGTTCATGGCACCCTCGGCCACGGCGATGATGGAGAAGTTGGAGCCGCGCTTTGCCCGGCGCTCCACGGCCTCGCAGACGCGGTCGATGTCATAGGGCTGCTCGGGCAGCAGGATGATATCCGCGCCGCCTGCAATGCCGGAGTAGAGGGTCAGCCAACCGGCCTTGTTGCCCATGATCTCGATGCACATCACGCGGCTGTGGCTGCCGGCGGTGGTGTGGATGCGGTCGATGACCTCGGTGGCAATGTCCACAGCGGTGTGGAAGCCGAAGGTCACATCGGTGCCGTAGATATCATTGTCGATGGTCTTGGGCAGGCCGATGATGTTCAGGCCCTCCTGCGAGAGCAGGTTGGCGGTTTTATGGGTGCCGTTGCCGCCCAGGCAGAGCAGGCAGTCCAGCTTTGCGTCCTTGTAGGTCTTTTTCATGGCCGCGACTTTATCGATCTTGTCGTCCTCGACCACGCGCATCAGTTTGAAGGGGGTGCGCTTGGTGCCCAGAATGGTGCCGCCCAGTGTCAGGATGCCGCGGAAGTCATCCTCGCACATCTCCTTGTATTCGCCGTTGATCAGGCCGTGGTAGCCGTTCAGGATGCCCACGATCTCCACATTATCACCCATCCGGGCATACAGTGCCTTTGCCACGCCGCGAATGGTTGCGTTCAGGCCCGGGCAGTCGCCGCCGGAGGTCAGGATGCCAACACGTTTTTTCATCTCACAAATCCCTCGTTTCCTCTTGATCTTTCCCGCCGCAGAGCAGGGGATATCTGGTACTATAAGAGTATTCCCAAAGGGGAAGTGTGTCAAGAAAAAATTTTGTAAAAAGAAAAAAGAGACACACCGAAGTATGTCTCTTTTTTCGATCGGAGCAGCGGGATTTGAACCCACGGCCTCCTCGTCCCGAACGAGGCGCGCTACCAACTGCGCTATGCCCCGAAAATACCGCAACCCAATGGGCTGCGGTCTGGTTGGGGATGAGAG
>OLWY01001149.1_pt1 | contig 10468 bp, 12 predicted proteins | sample 1644171 | NCBI WGS metagenome assembly OLWY01 (sample SAMEA103958150, study PRJEB25191) | human gut metagenome | biome: human-associated habitat [ENVO:00009003]; feature: intestine environment [ENVO:2100002]; material: feces | place: Germany | collected 2013/2015 | reverse complement strand
GAAAACCCTAGGATAAATTACAACACATTGTGTCATTCCCGGAAAAAGGCTCCTACTAAAACGAAAACCTAGACCTCCCACTCTTACATAAGGAAAGACGGAGGATTTTCAGATGGTCGTGGCAGTTGTAACAGCGATTTGGCCGATCAATCAAGCGAATGCTGGACAAAACTGACTGATGGAGTGCAATGAGCGGAGCTGATTTACTTTTGCAGAATCATTTCTTATTCGTAGGACGTATTCCTTTTAATCACAATGGAGGCTAAACGATCGAGAACGGATTTGATAGTATGACGAATGAAAAAATCCTCATACGTATCGATTCCATCGAGAGGTCGCAGACATGTCTTATTCCTGTGATCCGCAGCGTCGCCGCATTGTTGCCGCAGCTGGGCTGGCTCTGATGCCGACATTCCTCATGACTGCTTCAGCGAAAGCGGCCTCGAGCGCGACCAATGCTTTTCGTACCGTCAAAGACATGCACGGCCGCACCGTAAAGGTGCCGATCGAAGTAAAGCGCTTTGTCTGCACCGGCAGCGGAGCTTTGCGTGTGGCCTCTTATCTCGGTGCGCTGGATCGGCTCGTGGGTATCGAATCATCCGATCTTCGCTACAAAAACGATCCCAAGCGCGACTATGCGTTTGCTCACCACGATCGCTTCAAGTCCTTGCCTGTGATCGGAAAAGGAGGCGGCACGGGTTACACGGCCAACCCCGAAGCCATTTTGTCGCTTGAGCCTGATGTGATTCTGACTGGATATGCGGCGGAAGCGGCCGAACAACTTGCCCGAGAGACCGACATCCCGGTGATTTCGGTCTATTACCTCAGTCAGGGTCTTGTCAACGACAGTTTCCTCAAAGCCGTTCAATTGGCAGGCACCGTGCTGGGGTGCGAAGAACGAGCCAAGGCGATCGTTGACTTCATTGAAAATGTTCAGGCCGATTTTCAGCGCCGTGTTCAGAACAGAGGCGGCGATACGGGGCCGACCGTTTATCCGGGCGCGGTGACTTTTTCCGGAGCGCACGGCTTTGCCGGCACATACAGCCGTTTCGGACCGCTTGCGGTCTTGGGGGCGCGCAGCATTTCCGACCGACCCGACAGAGAAGGCTTCTACGAAACCGATCTTGAGTTCGTGCTGCAACAGGATCCGGATTTGGTTTTTCTGGATCCGGGCAATTTGTCGATCGTAGCGGAAGAAGCCAAGAGCAAGCGCGATTACTTTGCTTCTCTCAAGGCCGTAAAAACGGGCAACGTCTACGCGATGCCGTCCTACAACCAATATTCAACCAACATCGCCTACAGTCTGGCCAACGCTTACTACGCCGGAACGGTTCTTTTCCCGAAGCAGTTTGCAGACGTTGACTTTGCCGCTCGATTCAATGAAATCGTGACCTTCTTTAACGGTCGCGGTTGGTATGACCGTATGGCTGCATTGGGGCAGCCCTACGGAAAGATCGCCTTTCCGGGACTTTAAATGACAAAGAACGGCGCACTGACAGCAGAATTTGCCGGTAAATCGACTGCAAGCATTGCAGGCGAGAAGACCTTTGCGGCGCTTCGTAAGGAGCGTCTCTTTGCCGAACGTCTGCGTCCGCTCATCTTTGTTGCGGCTTTCGTTTGTGTTTTCTACCTTGCCTTGGCCGCAAGCATCAAGGGGATCGAATGGACGGTGCCGTTTGATGTGCTTTTGGGACGCGCCTCCCGGGTCTCCGAAGTGATTTTCTACAACGTGCGCCTGCCGCGTACGACCTCGGCCGCGGTAGTCGGTGCGGTGCTTGCTCTGGCCGGCACCGTGATGCAAAACGTGCTGCGCAATCCGCTGGCCTCGGCTTCCACGCTCGGTGTGAGCCAGGGGGCTGCATTCGGTGCGGCGCTGGCCATCACCTTCTTTCATGCGGGGATCGGTACCGACGGCAATCTTGGCGCCGCGCTTACCGTGACGTCACCGGCCGTTGTGACGGTGTTTGCTTTTGTATTCGGGGTGGCAAGCGGCGCGGTGATTCTGGCGCTTTCGCTTGTCGCGCATTTCCTCGGCCACGATGATTCTGAGCGGCATCGCGCTGGGCGCGATGTTCACCGGCGGCACGGCCATCATCCAGTACTTTGCTGACGACATCAAAGTGGCTTCGATCGTCTATTGGACGTTCGGCGATCTGGGCCGAACAGGTTGGACACAGATCGGGACGATGGCCGCGGCTCTGACAGTGGCCTTTTTGTACTTTTACCGCAACGCTTGGAACTACAACGCGCTTGCCAACGGCACCTATACGGCAAAGAGTTTGGGTGTTCCCGTCAACGTCGTTTTGATTGTCGGGATGCTTGTCTCGTGTCTCCTGAGTTCTCTTGCGGTGGCTTTCGTCGGAACGATCGGATTCGTGGGACTCATTGCTCCGCATCTTGCCCGTCGCTTTACGGGAAGCAACCACCGCTATCTGCTGATCTCGAGTGTCTTTTGCGGCTCCGTGTTGCTTATGGGGGCCGAAGTACTCTCGCGTTTTATCGTGCCGCCGGCGGTTCTTCCGATCGGTGCCATTACGTCGTTTCTCGGCGCCCCGGTGTTTCTCTACATGATCTTCAAGGCTGACGGATGGGTCAAATGAGCGGCGACACAGATACCTTGCTGCAGATCCGACATCTGGGGTTTGCTTATGGCAAAAGGCAGCTTTGGGCGAATGTTGACTTTGATGTTCCGGCCGGATCCGTCACAGCCATTTTGGGCAACAATGGGACGGGCAAGAGTACGCTCTTGAACTGCATCGGCGGCATTTTGCAGCCGGATACGGGAAGCGTCTTTTTGAACGGCGAGGATCTCCTGAACCTTCCTCGGCGCGAACGAGCCAGACGAGTGGGCTATGTTGCACAGCATTTTGAAACGTCGGGCGCAAGCGTTTATGACACGGTTTTGCTGGGGCGCCTACCGTATTTCTATTCCGGGCCTTCACCGGAGGATCACGAGGCGGTCGAGCGCGTCCTGCACGATCTGGGAATTGCTTCCTGGGCTGATCGCAGTGCCAAGACGTTAAGCGGCGGCGAAGCGCAAAAGTTGATGCTCGCGCGAGCCATTGTGCAGCAAACCGACGTTTTGCTTTTAGATGAGCCGACGGCAAGTCTGGACCTCGGAAACCAAGTCGAGACGCTCGCTTATGTCTCACGCTACGCGCGAGAGCGCGGCACCATCGTCTTGATGGTGAGCCACGACATCAACGCCGCATTGCGGTTTTGCTCGCGGTTTGTGTTGATTGATCCGCAGGGCGTTGTGACCAGCTTGGGTGCCGACGAACTCACCGAGGGGCACTTAAACCGGACGTACGGCATTGAAATTCGACTGTGCGAAGTCGAGGGGCAGCGTCTGGCCCTCGTTGAAAACGGTTCGCCGTTTGTGTGTTAAAGGAGAAAGGGGATGAGTCAGGGATACGGACATCGGGATCTGTGGAATGCAGAAGCCGAGCGCTATTCCCGAGCGTCAACCGCACGCTTTGAAGACGACGGCTTTTTGAAAATTCTGGCTGCCTGCGGCGTGCTTTCGCCGGAAGTCCGATTGCTGGATCTGGGTTGCGGCCCCGGCATCTATTCCGTTGCAATGGCCGGCCGTGTGCACGACGTTGTCGGATTGGATATCTCAGAAGGCATGATTGAGCGTGCCCGACAACGCGCGATGACGGAAAATTGCCCCAACTGCCGGTTTTCTGTTCTTGATTGGTCGAAGGCGGATATAGACGCGTTGGGCTTGAAAGACGCCTTTGAGGTGGCGGTGGCGCGCCTGACGCCGGCAATGGATTCTCTGCAAAATTTGGAGAAATTGATCGGTTGCGCCACCCAGCGGGTATTTGTGGAAAATTTCATCGACCGAAAGCATCGCTGGATGAAACTTGCTTTTGACATAGCCGATGCCGGTGCGCCCTGGAACGACGACCGAATGTTTGATGCCGTGGGGTATTTGCTTAAAACCGGCCGCAGACCGCATCTGCATTATCGCGAGGCACAGTGGGGTGAAGCGCAGCGCTCGTGGCAGCAGGTTGCCGATTTTTGTCTGCGTCGCCTGGCGTTGCGTACCCAACTTACCGAAGAACTGAGCCAAGAAATCTGCCGGACGTTTGAGAAACACAGTCAAAACGACATGCTGGATGCGCGGGAAACTCTCACGCTGATGACGATTGAGTTTGCGCCGAAGGAAGCATAGAGCAGAAGAGCCGCCAAACAATCGAAAAACGTCTGCTTGTCGACTTTGCAACCGAGTCTTTTCCCGCATCAGATCGGACAGGTGCGACAAGCCTTCGCGTAGTCGGCACTTCCTGCCTTCGTACGGGCATAGGAAAGCACGAGACTGATCATCAGAAGAATGCCTGTGGCAAAGAGTGCGGCGCGTGAATCCAGCAGCGCGATGAAAAAGCCGCACAACGAGGTGCCCATAGCGGTACCGAAATTGGCTGCAGTCAAAAAGAGTCCGTTGGAAAAGTCCGGCGCTTCACGGGCGGCTGAACTGATCATGTATTGACCGGAAATGTTGATGAATCCAGCACAGATGCCGAGCAGAACCACAAGTGCGGCAGTCGCAATGCTGCAGGCCGAAAACAAGTACAAAAGCACGTAGAGCATAAGCATTACTGCGGGGCCCGCCTGCGTGAAGAATTTTTTGTAGTGTCCGAAAACGCGACCGGCGAGCATATTGCCGACGATGTTGGCAGTGCCGTAAGCCAGAAGCACGGAACTGACGGTGTCAAACGAAAAGGCACTCACTTCGTGCAAAAACTCGCTCATGAAGCTGAAAAAGCCGAACATGGCGCCGTTGATGCAAGTAAAAGCAGTGACGCCCAACCACAACGAAGGCTTTTTGAGAACGCGCAATTGATGTCCGGGATTGTGCTGTTTGGCGGGCATGTCCGGGATCAGAAAGAACGTGGCAACCAGTACGACGGTGTTGATGACGGCAAAGATGCCCATGGCGGCTTCGTATGACCAGTTTGTCGTGACGAAAGTCGTCATCGGGACACCGAGCACCATGCCGGCGGAAACGCCAACAAAAACACGAGCAATGCCGCGGGAAGGTTCGTCTTTGGTGGCTGCGGCGGCAAGCGTAAAGGCCATGGCGACATAAACCGGATGAAGAAATGCGGGCAAGGCGCGCGCGGCAAGAAGCACGGCAAACGAATCGGTGACCATGGAAAGAATGTTGGAGGCCACGAAGAGAATCAAAGCCGCAAGCATCATCGTTCGGCGGTTGATGCCGGAAAAGAGGAGCGGCAGAACCGGTGCGGCCACCGAAACAACAAGCGCAAAAACGCTTACGCAGAGACCGGCCGTCGAGACTGTGACGTCAAAGCGCTCGGCGATCTGCGGAATGATGCCGACCACGCCCATTTCGGTGTTGATGATGCCGAAGACGCCGAGCGTCAGAATGGCGATCAGAAGCGATTCGGAGATGGTTTTGGTTTGCATTGGGAAAACACAGGCACGAACGCCGTGCATCCGACTCGGAACAGTCGGATGCAAAGCGTTCGGAGGAGAAAAGAGGGGCAATGCTTTCGGATTGCTAAGTTAAAGGCGTTACGTTAGGCTGACGTTACTTCAGATTGGCCTTGTAGAAAGCGTCGATCCGGTCAAACGGAATCACGTCCGTACGATCGTAGAGGTCGGTGTGGTTGGCGCCCGGCACGATGAGAAGCTCTTTGTTGGCGCCCTTGAGCCTTTTGTAGGCGTCTTCGCCGAAGTAACGGGAATGCGCCTTTTCGCCGTGCACGATCAAGACGGCGCTGCGGATTTCATCGGCGTAGGCGAGCAAAGGCATGTTCAAAAGCGAAATAGACGAGGTTGTATTCCAGCCGCCGTTGGAGTTCAGAGACCGCTTATGGTAGCCGCGCTCGGTCTTGTAGTAGTTGAAGTAGTCCTTGACGAACTGAGGCGTGTCGGCAGGCAGTTTGTCGGGCACGCCGCCCGCAAGGTTGTATCGGCCGGCGCGATAGTTTGCCGTCCGTTCATTTGCAAGTGTTTGGCGAAGCTTGTAGCGACCTTCGGCATCCAGCGAATCAAAGTAACCGTTCGCGGTCACGCGGCTCATGTCGTACATGGTCGCAGCAACGGTAGCCTTGATGCGGACGTCGACAGCGGCGGCGTTAATCGCCATACCACCCCAACCGCAGATGCCGAGAATGCCGATTTTGTCCGGATTGACGTCCTCTCGTGTGGAGAGATAGTCGACAGCGGCCGAAAAATCTTCAGTGTTGATGTCGCCCGAAGCTACATAACGGGGATAACCGCCGCTTTCTCCGGTAAACGAAGGATCAAAGGCAATCGTGAGGTATCCGCGTTCTGCAAGCGTCTGTGCGTAAAGACCCGAGGACTGTTCCTTGACGGCACCGAAGGGGCCGCTTACGGCAATGGCCGGAAGTTTTCCTTGAGCGTTTTTGGGGACGTACAGGTCGGCAGCAAGCGTGATGCCGTAACGATTGACAAACGTGATTTTTGAATGGTTGACCTTGGAGCTTTGCGCAAACACCTTGTCCCACTTCGCCTCCAGTTGCAGTTCGGCGGGCTTGATGGGTGAGGGGGCAAACTGTGCGGCGGGAATGGCCGCACAAGCCGCAGCGCATGCTGTGGTAAGAACAGTAGCAGCAATTTCAGTAGCAATTTTTGAAGTCATAAATCAACTCTTTCGAAAGTAGGTTTGTGTTGTGATTGCACGGCAAACAGGTTGTCGGCAGCTGCGCGGCATTAACGAGCAGTCAACTGAATTTCGACATCGTTGTCGCCGAGAGTTTTGATCCAATCGCCGGAATCGCTGATGTGGCCGAGTCGCGTGTAGTTCCAGGAATTGGAGCCGCACATCAGAACAATTTGGTCGCTGTTGTAGAGCACAACGTCTCCTGTCCGGGCGGTCATCCAGACGTCGTCGCTGGGCAGTCGTGTACCGAGTGCTCCGACTTTTTCAAATCCGCCGTAGTCATGTAGACGCAATGTCAGCGGCAAAAGTTGCGTTAGCTTTTCAGCCGCGCGGGTATCGGCAAGCTTGACCGAAACGCTTTTTCCGCGGACAAGCATGCGAATTTGTTGTTCTTGAGTGGCCGTACTTACAGACATGTCATTACTACGATTTGAGGTGAATGTTGAGGCATAGGCGGAGGAAGGCTGTTGCGCAAAGACCGTGCTGGCCAGGACGAGAACCGCGAACACCATCGTTTTCATTTTCAGCGCGGAAATGCTCTCTGCCAGGCGCCATACAGACACTCGGCGGAAAGATTTGCCAATGTGGCTCTTCACAGGAAAGCGCCGTTACAGACTTGAAGGACCTGACCTTTGACGTGACGTCCCATCTTGCTTGCCAGGTAAAGACAGGCATAGGCCTGATCAATCGGATCGCATTCCGGGCCGGGGAAGTAAACGAAATGACCGCTCCAGTTGAGCATCTTGCTGCCGCCCGGTTGCTCTCCGGCTTTGTTGGCAAGGTGAGCCGGCGTCACGGTGGCTCCCGGAGCAACGGCATTGCAACGGATGTTTGTGTCGATAAGGCGCATGGCGACATTTTTCGTCAGCGTGTTGAGTGCGCCTTTGGTTGATGTGTATGTTGCGCCGCAGAACGGACGGTTGCCGTTGACGGAACTGATATTGATGATGCAGCCGTCGTTTTTGGGAAGAAATACTTTGAGAGCTTCGCGGATGTAGCGCATCGGACCGCCGAGATTGGTGTTCATCACATGCAGCATCCACTCGTCGCTTGTCTCATCAATGATTTTTTGCTCGCCGATGCCGGCATTGTTCACGAGAATGTCCAGATCGCCGAACGTTTCAATGGCGGTTTTGAAAACCCGCTGGGTGTCTTCGGTTGAACAGACATCGGCGACAACTCCGATTGCATTGCCGCCTTTGTGTCGAATGCCTTCCACAACTTCGTTGAGTTGCTCGGCATGCCTTGCGGTAAGAACGACGCGAGCTCCTTCTTCGGCGAACAATTCTGCAATCGTCCGACCCATGCCGTAGCTGGCTCCCGTGATCAGCGCGATTTTGCCTTCTAGCATCTGAGCGTCCATGAGCTGTCCTCCTTTTAATGACAAGGCGAATTGTTGACTCAAATGGTAGAAATAACAAATACTTTATTTTTACACTTTACTATGCTTTATAGGCATAGCAAAACACAAGCAGATTTCTCACTGTGAATATGTCAGATTGTTGGCGTCAAGGATTCTTCTTCCTTGAGAAGGGTGATCAGTCGTTCTGCAGCCGGACTCAGACGGCGGGAGCGATCCCAGGCGACGAAGATGTCGCACTCGAGCCTTGGATAAAGAGGCAGCCACACGAGTCCTGAGGAGGGAGTTGGGTTGATGATGCCGCCCAAGGCGAGAACGTGTCCAACGCCGGCGGCCGCGAGCACGTAGGCGTTGTAGAGCAGGTTGAAGGTGCCAACGATGTTGAGGCTGCTTCCCAGGTCGTTGAGCCATCCGTCGAATTCGTTGCGGGAAAAGGATTGCTCGGAACACAGCAACGGCTGTCCTGCCAGATCAGAGGCCTCGATTTGTTTTTTGCCAACAAACGGGCCGTCAATGCGTGTTAACACGCCCCAGACGTCTTTTTGCCTGAGTTTGATTGAGCTGTAACCGATCGTATCGGCAATGCCGACGAATACGCCGAAATCGGTCAGCCCCGAATGGAGTTCGGATTTAACCTGCGCTTCGGCACCGCTTACGATGTGAAACCGAACTTTGGACGCTTCTTTTTGCAGGCGAGCGATGGCGCGCGCAAGGCTTCCCAGAGCAGGTGTTTCGCCCGCGGCAATGCGGATGTCACCGGTGAGCTCATCTTCCGCGCGGATTTCCTCTTTCGTACGATCGAAAAGATTGACGATGGAACGGGCGCGTTCATAGAAAAGTTCACCCTTGGGGGTGAGGCGAAGTTTTCTGTTTGAGCGAACAAAAAGCGTATGCCCTAATTCTTCTTCGAGTTCCATGAACTGACGCGAGAGTGTCGGCTGCGTTACGTGCAGCTTTTGAGCCGCGCCTGAGATGCTCTGCTGTTCGGCCGCCGCCAGAAAATACCGAAGAACGCGAATGTCCATGCTAAATCCCGTGTCAAAGAGTGAATCAATCCATGCCTTTAAAGCATAGTCAATCTTAGCGTATAGGCATTTGACGCAAATAGAACTGACTTGATACTTTTGGTTTGTTAGAAATGCACATGGAGACAACGATATGCGCCGCAGGTCGATGCTGGAAGTTTGTGCAATAGGATTGGCAGCGGCTGTCTGTTCGCCTCGTCTTGCGATGGCGGTGCAGAAAACCGAAATTCGGATGGCGAGACCATTCAACCTCAAGGAGAAGGCAGTGAAATTCAACAACGGCAGAACCATGCCCGTGCTGGGACTGGGAACCTATTCGCTGCACGGTCAAACCTGCATTCGTGCCGTGCGCGCAGCGCTTGACTGCGGCGTTCGGCTGATTGATACGGCGTCGATGTATGGCAACGAACGCGAAGTTGGCATGGCGGTGCGTGATGCTGTGAAAAACGGTCTGTCTCGAAACGAGATTTTCGTCACGACCAAGATCTATCCGACCCAGTTTGGAGATCCGCAGAAAGCCATTGAAGAGTCATTGGCTAAACTGGATCTCGGCTATGTTGATCTTCTGCTGCTTCATCATCCCGGCAACGGCGATGTCGCGGCTTATCGGACATTGGAAAAGGCCGTGGAAGAGGGGGCGGTTCGCTCGATCGGCTTATCAAATTGGTACATCAAGGAACTCACCGAGTTTTTGCCGAAGGTTGACGTAATACCAGCACTAGTACAAAACGAAATCCATCCTTTCTATCAGGATCGAGACGTTGTGCCGTTCATTCAAGAAAAGGGCATCGTTGTGCAGGCGTGGTTTCCGTTCGGAGGCCGCGGCTGGACGAAATCCGTGCTCGGCCATCCTGAAATTGCCAAAATCGCCAAGGCGCACGGCAAGACGGCCGCTCAGATTGTGCTGCGTTGGAATCTGCAGCGGAATGTCTCCGCGATTCCCGGATCAAGCAACCCGGCTCACATTAAAGAGAATACGGAGATTTTTGACTTTGAGCTGTCGGATTCGGACATGAAGGCCATTGCCGCACTTGACCGTCATGAAAAGCACGAATGGTACTAATCAAGTCTGGACAAACAGTTCTATTTGTTAGCCGACTTATAAATTGTTAGACAAAGGAAACCGGCAAGGATGCAAAAGATTCCTTGCCGGTTTTCAGCCGGTTGAAAAACCAACGAAAATGGGTTCATCGGCGCATTCCGGCGCCGCGGCCGAGTCCGCCGCCTCTGCCGAAGCCTCCGGCTCCGCGTCCCGGACCTACCGGCTGACGCGGAAACGCTTTGTTCGGGTTGTAACGAACGGGCGCGCCCGGGGGATTGGGCACCATGCCCGGACGAGGCGCGGGCGTACCGGGACGATAAGGCTGGCTGTAGTCGCGGCGGGCAGGAGCTTGAGGCGGACGTCTTGTCTGTGGCTTGGTGTTG
>OLWY01001148.1_pt1 | contig 10474 bp, 10 predicted proteins | sample 1644171 | NCBI WGS metagenome assembly OLWY01 (sample SAMEA103958150, study PRJEB25191) | human gut metagenome | biome: human-associated habitat [ENVO:00009003]; feature: intestine environment [ENVO:2100002]; material: feces | place: Germany | collected 2013/2015 | reverse complement strand
AATATAAAGTAGCCATTATAATTAAGGATAATTATAATGGCTATTTTAATGTGGAAAAAGGGCAGAAAATGTATTTGTCATCAAAGGTGGTAAATGCTGTGAAAAAAATTATGAAATTAATTGAGTGGGATAACTCTTGATGATAATGTGGAAAAATACATGAATCAGAGACTATAACGTGGAAAACTAACAGGAGAGAAGAAAAGGAAGAACCAAGGCAATCAAAGTCCAAGGTTCTTCTTTTTATTTCTTCTTCGCAGCTTCCCAGTTATCCTTCCTTTTTTCACATGCACAGATTTTATCCATGCATATCATTAAATTCCGCTTCATTGCCGTCGCTGACTGATATCGAGCTTTCGGGTCATTAGCACAGGCGGTCATTACAGTATTATAGAGGATTTCTTCAGACATTTTTTGCTTGATATTTGTTGCAATTCCCCAGCTTGACAGCTTTTGCTTCCAGTCCCATTCGGTATCTCCGTTCATACGCCGGTTTATCCGGTCTATGGAACTTTGAATTTCAGAAAAAGGCAGTTTGAAATCATTTGCCAGGTAATATAAAACCATACCAAGGGAATAAATGTCTGCGGTCTGGTCATAAGGCATTCCTTTGTAAACTTCCGGTGCCATAAAATCATAAGAGCCAATCACGGTCATAGTTCCTGAAATCTGCTGTCTGGCAACACCAAAATCTCCCAGTTTAAAGTAACCTTTTGGGGAGACCATAATATTTGCCGGCTTGATATCACGATGAATGATATTTTTTGCATGACATACTTCTAAGGCATTGCAAATATCAATTCCCAACTTCACAATTTGTTTTCTTGTAAGTCCATTACATTCGTCTGCAAAATCCATCAGATCTTTCAGATATTCCATCTGGATATAAAGCTTCCAGTAATTTAACTCCGGCATTTTTTCCGTACAGCTTCCTTTCAACTGCACAATCGTCTTCATTCCCACAAATGATTCTAATAGATTCACTTCTTGTGTCATCTGGTCGAATCGTTGCGCGTAGCTTTTTCTGGCTTCGTCCCAATCCTTGGTAAATTCATACCGTACCGTATTGTTATCCAATGTCCAGTTTATAATTTTCAGGGCCGAAACCTCTTCATTTTCCGTTCCTTTATCTTTTACTAGTTTATAAACAGAACCGTAAGAACCATGACCTAATTCTTCTGTAATCTCATAGCCGTTCTCGCTCCACTGTATTGGTAATTTTGGAAATGTCATCTTTTTTTGTTCCTTTTATTTTAGAATTGCGATTTTAATTAAAAAGCTGATACTTTTTCATTATATTCTGGATGATTGAAAATTACTAGATTAGATACCAAAATGAACTTTAAAATTTAAAATAATATACAGGCAATGATGAAAGCAATAATACTCTTTGCAACTGTCCACAGATCCCGTTTGATGGCTCTGTCCCTTTCAGGACTGTCGTAATTACCTTTGATTGCGGTGATGATATCTCCAAGTGTAGCTAAAAACAAAAATTTGAGAAATTCATAAATACTGTAAATAAATAAACCATATACAATGATCATCGTAAACTCCTTTCCAATCCTTTGGATTGCTGCATTTGTAATCTGATGACGTTATTGTAAAGGATTCGAATAGTGATTTTGTAATGACAACGGAATCCATAAATTTTCCGCCACAGGAGGAAGTGTGTTGAAAGGTTGTCAGAGGACTGATACAATGTCATATATAATATATTGTGAATACATTGTGGAGGAAAGATTTTGATGAGAAATCTACAATTTCCGGAGCTGCCAAGACAGTGGAGTTCTCATGGATATGAAATTGATGAACTACTGGGGCAAGGCTCTTATGGAGCTGTTTACCGCATGGTGAGAAATAAAGGAACGGATCAGGAAGAATATTGGGCTTTAAAAGTTATCGAGAAAAATCTTACAAAAAAAAGAATCAGATTCCAATATCGTAATGACATAGCGGCCGCGAGAAGAGATTTTGGTAAGGAATTTAACAAGCTTGCAAGGGAAGTTAATATATTGGAATCATTTATGGATGAGAAGCATATTGTCCAAATTAAAGGCAGTTGTCTGGAAAAAATGCCGGAGGAAAATTACTGGCGTGCCTACATACAGATGGAATATCTTACGGAGCTGATGGACTATGCTTATCCGGAGGAAGAGGATTTGGAGAGTAGTAATTTGGAAAGCAGCGATTCACAAAATCAGGATTTCAAATTTACAGAGGAACGCATGAATCAGGAGGAAATCATCCGGCTTGGAATTGAAATCTGTCAGGCGCTGGAGGTCTGCCATAAGGAAAATGTATTGCATCGGGATATTAAACCGGAGAATATTATGGTTGCGAAAGACGGAACTTTTAAACTTGGCGATTTTGGTCTTGCGAGAGAGTGGGATGATGGATCGATGACAGTAATTGGTACGAGAAATTATATGGCACCGGAAGTATATAATACATTTTATGATAAGAGTGCAGATATTTATTCGCTAGGAATGGTACTATATTATTTTGCAAATGATATGAGGCTGCCATTTTGGGACCTCCATGATTCAGTTGCTCAAATGAATGCTCGTTGTAAGGGAGAATTGCCGGAGCCCAAGACAGCATTTGAACCGCTGAGAAGAATTATTTTAAAAGCTTGTGCCTTTGAACCGAAAGACCGTTATCAGTCTGCGGCAGATATGAGAGCAGATCTGGAAAATGCAAAAAGTATCGGAAATAAGGAAAAGGAGATAAGAAAATATGTCTAAGGAAAATATGTCCAAGAAAAATATACTGGATTACGATGAGGAGAAAACAATCCGTCCACAGAACTTCACGCTTACAGCTATGAAGGAATTTTATGATACGATTGAGTCAGATCAGTTCCAGGGAGCGAGTGAAGATACGATCTATAAGTATCTGACGAACATCATGGAGATTGTATCATTTAAAGACTTTTTGAGAAGATATATTTATGAATATGCAGGGATTAAAGAAAACTTTAATCAGGTCACAAATTATCCTAAGCTGCTGTTGGAAATCTTTGCGAGAAACGATTGCTATGATCCGAACGATGTAGAAGAAAAAAAGAAATTAAAGAAAAAAGCGAACCGCTGGCTGACATCAGAGAGTGTAAAGCGTGAGAATATGTTTTATATCGGATTTGGACTGGATATGAATGATAAACAGATTTCTGAATTCCTGACACTGGTATTAAAGGAGCCGGATTTTGATTTTACGAGTCCTTCGGAAACGATTTACTGGCACTGCAGGTATAATGGAAAGTCTTGGATGGAGGCGCAGAAGCTTCTTGAAGCTTATGAGAATCAGGCAGAAGATCCGTCCATTCGGGAGAATCATATGTGGCAGGCAATGCAGAATGACCCGAAAATGTATGTGAGCAGCGAGGAAGGTCTGGAGAAATATTTACATTATCTGAAACAGCTTGGCGTTGCAAAAAAACGTGAGACACAGGCGCGGGAAGTGTTTATGAGACTGTACGAGAGAGCGCAGAAGCTGTGTGCAAAGCATTTGAACCGTTATCCGGATTTGATTGAAAAAGATGGAAAACAGGCGGAACTGAAAGCGGAAGATATCAATCCGTCCAGAATGGAGAGCATATTGTACAGTGGAGTGGCTGTAACAGATAATGGTAATCTGATGTCCTTTGCAAAGCTGAAAGAACAGTTCAAGAGCAAACGCCTGAGCCGTGCCAGAATCAATGGAATTTTAGGTGGTAAGCCGATTGAGCGATTTGATCTGATTACACTGATTTTCCTGATTTATGCATTGGACGAAGAAAAACTGACGAAAAGTGCACCGGCACGTTTTAATGAATTTGTAGATGAGACCAATGATTTGTTAATAGAAGCGGGAATGATCGAGTTATATCCGGTCAACCCGTATGAGGCATTTGTCATGATGTGTGTCGTATCAGAAGATCTGTTAGATACATTTGCAGGAGTATGGGAGAAGTCATATGACGAAGAATAAGGAAAAGTTGGTGAAAGTGGAAGCGGTATGTACCAGCATGACCGGCGAGTTCCGGGACACGAACGAAGACAATTTTTATTTTAACGGGCAATACATGGATTCGGACGGGGGAATTGCGCTGCGTCTGACGTCAGGAGAGCCGGAAGAAGTGGAACCGGAGGAAGAAGAACTGTCTGAAGAAATGTTGCAGATTATTGAAGAGAGTTATAGAGAAGCGGAAGAGAATGGGGAGATTCCGGATTTCGATGATTTCGATGTGGCAGAATTACTGGAAGATAATCCTATAGGTGAAATCCTTCATGCGCCAGAGGCTGATGTGTCAGGTAAATGGGTTGCTGTGTTCGACGGAATCGGCGGCCTGCCGTGCGGCGAGATGGCTTCGTATATTGCGGCAGTGACACTTGCGAAGGCAGAATGCCCATGGAGATCGAGAGAAGAGGCTGACTATGAAGCATGTATGTGGAAAATTGCAAAAGCAATGGAAGCCAATCTTATAAAATGGAAGAAAATGCAGAAGGTAAGGCAAATGGGGACGACCATGGCGGCGTTAAAGTTCGGTCGGAATTACATTTTCGGAATGTCTCTTGGAGATTCCAGGATTTACCGGATGCGTGAAGGGAAGCTTGAGCAGTTATCCACCGATCATACTTATCGCCATCCGGGGCATATACGAAGTGCGTTGGTCGGTTATATCGGAACGGAGTATGCAGATGATTTTAAAAAGATGGATTTCTACAAGCTTGAATATCAGAAAGGTGATAAGTATCTGCTTTGTACAGACGGTGTGACGGATATGGTGAGAGATGAAGTCCTGGAAGAAATCTTGCAGATGCCGGTAGCGGAAGCGCGTGGAAAAATGGTCGATGAAATCAATCGCATGGGCGCGGAAGATAATGCAACATTTATTATTGTGGAGATTATATAGAAGATGAGAAGGTACCCTTCCCGGTTACAGATGTGAAAATGTGATGTAGTAAGATAGAGACACAAACAAAGAAATACATGAAAACAAACACATTTGAATATACATTTTCAATCGAAAATGAAAACAAACCTGGGAGGGTACATTTATGTTAAGAGAAAAAGCTTTTGATTTCTGGAAAACTTATATCGGACTTATGACAAAGGGCGGAGTTGACGTCCCGATGACAAATCCGGCAGTAACCTTTACAGCTGATGCAAAGGCCGGAGAGTATGATGACATAAGCGATGAAGAATACTATGAACTTCTGGACTTTACAGAAGAACTTGCAAGCTTCTGGAAGAAAAACCGGGAAGCGACAGCCGGGGCGGTTCTCCTTGAAGCACTGGTCAATACAGATTTAAGTCTCAGCGAAACAGATAAGCTGGCTCAGATTCTTGCTGAAGCATCAGAGCGTAAGACTTATAAGTATATAAAGCCAGAACCGGAGTTCGAAACAACTTTTGATAAGACGCCATTTGACGAAGGCGAAGTCGAATGGACACCACAGATGATCTACGAATATCTGGACGAGAATGTCTACAGACAGGAGAATGCAAAAAAAGCAGCAGCAATCATGCTCTACAATCATTTGAAAGGACGCAGACGGAATATGATTCTTGCCGGACCGACCGGATGTGGTAAAACAGAAATCTGGCGCTCCCTTCAGAAGAGATTCCCGTTCATCAAAATCGTGAATGGTCCTCAGATCGCCTGTGACGGCTGGAAAGGCAGCTATCACGTAAAAGATATTTTCCTTGAGGAGCCTGCCGAAAAAGTGAAAAAAATGCTGATTGTCATCGATGAGGCAGACAAGCTCTTTGAGCCATCGATCGGATCGGCCGGAGTAGATTATTCCCGAAAAATCCAGAATGAATTTCTGAAGATTATGGACGGCGATAAAGTTGATTTCGTCTCAGAAGGCAATGATGCCAAAAAGACGACAATTGATTGCAGTCATGTTTCATTTGTCTTCTGCGGAAGTTTTGAGACGCTGCTTCAGAACCGTGAAGACAAACCGGCAACAATCGGATTCTTCCAGAATACAGCTCCTGATGAAGAAGCAGAGTCAATCACAATCGAAGATCTCGTTGAGTACGGAAATGTCCGTCGGGAGATTGCAGGACGTATCCAGCAGATCGTAGCGTTAAATGCTCTGACCGTCGATGATTTTGAGCACATTCTGAACAGCAGAAAACAGATGTCCCCGATTCGTCAGCTTGAGAAGCTGTATATGGTGAATCTTTCCGTAGACGATAAGACAAAACGAATCCTGGCAGAAAAAGCTGCCACAAAAAATCTCGGATGCCGTTACATGCGATCTCAGATTCAGAGCATGCTGGATGAGAAGATGTTCGACGATCCGGATTGCCGAAATTTCAAACTTTCACTTGTGGAAGAGAAAGAAGAAGGAATTCCGTGGTGCGCAGCGTAGCCCACGGAAGTCCCTGGTATTGAAATAGAAAGTACATGACATAACAGTAAAAAGGGAAAAAACATAGTTTACTTGCACAATGTTGTAAGGCTATAAAAGAACAAGATAAAATCATACTACATAGGAGATAAAAAATTATGGAACAGAACAATTATCTGGAATTTGAAAAATCTAAAGCAGCAGTTTATACGATTATGGAAGCTTGCTTTCAAGATGTATTTGATCTGGAAGATGATGAATTGGGAAGTTTTCATGATGAAATTGACGAATATATGAACCAGAATCAGAAAGGCAGCTGGCTTCCGGAAAATCAGATGATTACAGACCGTTTTTATGAGTGGCTGTTTGAAGAACTCCCGTACTTTTATGTGGGACTTCTGACAAGACCGGTTCTTGTAAACTGGTTATTTAAAGTGATGTATGAATCTGAAAAAAAGAATAATAAAATGCAGGCTTATGAAGTGAATCCAGAATTTGTTGACAGATCTTTCCCAACAGAAAAAAGTGCTGTACATGAGGTTGATTTTATTAAATATGACGGCGTATACAAGGTTGACTTCACAAAATATGATGAAGAGTTATATCATACATTTGCAGATAAAATCAGCGAAGGACTTCATCGGATACAACCATTAAATTCAGTACTCAGTGTCTGTTGTGGTACGATGTCAGATCAATATAAGATAATGATTCGTTTTATTGTGGGACATTTTCTTGAACTGCTTTTCCTTCTGATGCATGATTTGGAAGTGTATATAATGTTGGCTAATCATTTGGCAAATATTCGAATAGAAATAAACTGCATGCTTGATCCATTTGGATGTGAGGAGCCGCCTGAATGGGAGGAATAGAAAAGCCTGCGACAGCAACGCCGCAGGCGCTGGAATGTGCCGAGGCACATTCTTAATTCTATAACTAATTCTCTACAATACTCTGTTTTAATATAGTGAACATCTTTTCCGCATCTAATGGTTTTGCAATGAATCCATTCATTCCAACCTTTTGTGCCATCGCAATATCTTCTTCAAAGGCATTTTCATACAAGGGAAAAGAACATCAATTTTATATTTCTCTTGGATATGCGGAATATCCGACCTTTGCATCCAGTCTTTCACAGCTCATGCGCTGTGCAGATGCAGCTCTCTATGAAATAAAGCTTCATGGGAAAAATGGATGTATGTCTTACAGTAAGAAACTTCAATCCGTTGTTCGCAAACAGCTGGGCTTTGCACTTAGAGATATCTCCGAACACCTTCCGGGTGCATTTATCATATACAGAGCAGACAAAGAAGATAGAAGCAAGCATTTGGAAACAGATTGATAATGGCAATGAAAATGATTATATCCACTTTCATTTACGAAGAGCGGATGAATCGTATCTGCCTGTGCTTGACCATGGGAGAATTGTTGAGAGCCAGCAATATGGCAAAGTATTTTATGTATTGTTCATGGACTGGGAGGATATGAATAGTTATTACAGTGAAAAATTTTCCAGATAATCAAAGGAAATATTGTAAAAAATATTGTTGTAAATAGAAAAATTCTGCTCATATTCATATATTGAACAGGATTTTTCTATTACGCTGTTAAATATTCCGTTTTACTGGAAGTTGACTTGCCTATTTTCTTAAAATCTCATGTGGAGCTTCTATTTCATTTGCCAAGGTATGTTCTGTTAATTCTGACATCATTTTTAACTTTTTATTAATCAACGGTCGCATACAGTTAGGAACATGTTCCTGATGCGCTCTGTGGATCGCTACACATTCCTTACAGTTTCCGTGATAACGACAGGCTTTCAGGCAAGGACAGTGGTCTTTGTCTTTGTATTCCTGACGAAATTCCGCTGCAAATTCTTCTTGCAGTCTCAGGCCCTCGGCACGGTTTCCCTTATGAAATTCTGCCATTGCATCCAGTTCTTTTTGGTTTCCTTCAATCTTCATGTTATTGTTCGCCTCCATTTTAATTCAATTATTACTCGAATTCTGACAGGTCCATGTTTTTCCAGCCATACCGGACAATGGATATAATCATAGATTTTTCATAATGTCTTTTTGATTTTGTTAAAATTAGCTCCAGAAATCTGTTTTTTGACTAAGACCGATGTCTGCACTTTTAAAAACCGGGTTGATTCCTTGTTTTAACTGCACTTCATAATCTTGGATCGCTTTAAACGCAATCCCTGATAAAATCAGGATAACCGGAATGTTAATGAGCGCCATAACCCCCATCAGTACATCGGAAAGATCCCACAAAAGAGACATTTCCATTCCTGCTCCCAGAAAAATTGCAAGTGCCGATACCAGTCTGAAGCCTTTCATAAAAGCTTTTTCCGGCTGTTTTTTGTGAATGTAGATTAAAAGATTGTCACAATAGAAACAGTTTCCGAGCAGAGTTGTAAATGCAAAAAATACCATTGCAACTGTAATAAAGACCGGACCTATGGAACCAAGTGATTCCTGAAGAGATGCCTGCACCCATGGTGCTCCCTGCAATTCTTTTGCCGGATCGATCCCGGAGGACATACACATCATAGCTGTTGCTGTACAAAGCAGCAAGGTATCAATAAATACGGATAACATCTGTACCAGCCCCTGTTTTACCGGATGACTGACATTTGCCGAAGCCGATGCATTCGGAGCGGAACCGATACCTGCCTCATTGGAATAGAGACCCCGGCGGATTCCCTGCATCATGGCCGAACCGGAAAATGCTCCGAAAATTGCTTTAAAATCAAATGCTTCTTCAAAAATGCGCACAAACATTGCAGGTACATTCTGAATATTGATAATTACTACCAAAAGTGAAATTCCGATATACGCAATCCCCATTACCGGCACAACCATTGAAGTTACTTTTACGATACGTGATCCGCCGCCAAGCAGACACCAGCCTGTCAGCACTGCCAAAATTCCACCGATGATCCAAGGACTTATCTTTGCTTCATAAAAGGAAAATACTGAAAATGTAGACTGCAGATTATAAGATGCCAGCATATTAAATCCAAATGCGTAGGTTAAAATCATTGCAACGCAGAAAATAATTGCCAGCGGGCGACAATGAAGTGCCGCTTCAATATAGTAAGCCGGTCCTCCATAACAGCTTCCGTCTTTTCCTTTTTTCTTATAAATCTGTGCCAATGTACTCTCGATCAGAGCAGATGCACTTCCTATGATCGCAATCACCCACATCCAGAATACAGAACCAAATCCTCCTATACAAATCGCCGATGAAACTCCGACAATATTTCCCGTTCCCACACGGGATGCTGTTGAAACCATAAGTGCCTGAAAAGAGGAAATTGCCTTTTTATCCTCCGGCTTTTCCATTACGGATCCACAAGCTCTCTTAAATAATCTTACCTGCGGAAATCTAGTGCGGACTGTAAAATACACTCCCGCACCAATCAGTATAATGACCAGCAGCTTGCTGTACATAAAAGAACTGATTGTACTAATAATCGTTTGAAACATACCTTCTTCCCTTTCTATATTTTTGTCAATATATTAAAGGAAAGAAGGTGGATTTGCAAGCTTTTTTACATTTTCCTCTGTTGATTGGTAACAGTTCAGCCTTATTATTTTATCAGAAAAGGTAAGAGATAAAACGGTTTCAACAATAAATTTTCTTCTTTTCCTGCTTCTTTCTGTGATATTAAATACGCCTTGCTAATATTCTGAGAGAATTTTCTGCGGAATTCCCTTATGGATTCATGTTTTCCGGATCCTGAGGACTTAACTTCAAATGCATTTATTTTACTTCCTTCCGAAATCAGGAAATCCACCTCATAATAATGCGTACTCCCTTTTTTCTCCCAGGTATGATAGTACAGTTCTCTCCCGGCGGCTGTAATCATTTGAGCAACCAGATTCTCATAAAGATATCCCAGATTTGCCGGTAATTTATCGGAAAGTAACTTCGCATAAATATCATTTTCCGTCACCGGACGGTCAATAAACATCAGTGTAACAAATAATCCTGTATCCGAAAGATATAATTTGTAACTGTCAAAATCTTTCGTGTCCGTCAGGCTGACTCTTGGATTGGTAGAATTATAGCATGGCAGAACCGTTTTTGAATCTATCAGCTCGTATAATAATTCTTCT
>OLWY01001130.1_pt1 | contig 10605 bp, 7 predicted proteins | sample 1644171 | NCBI WGS metagenome assembly OLWY01 (sample SAMEA103958150, study PRJEB25191) | human gut metagenome | biome: human-associated habitat [ENVO:00009003]; feature: intestine environment [ENVO:2100002]; material: feces | place: Germany | collected 2013/2015 | reverse complement strand
ACGATTTGCCTTGGTACTGGGGATGTATGATATCCCAACTTATTTTTCCGCTGGCTTTATCCTTTGTAAAATTTATTCCGCCACAGCCTACAACCTTCTTGTTGAGTAATAGAACAAAATAAAGTTCACGTTCGCTATCCAGATAGTTACTAAAATCAGCTTCTTCTTTCGGTGCAAAATATGCAGGCGTGTTCTGTCTGATTAAATCTATTACAGCATTCTTATCTGTTGGCTGGTATTCTCTAATTGTAGTTATGTTCATCTCAACGTTCATTGTAATTTTATTTAGAAAAGAACAATGCCTGCTTCTATAATCGCTCCTTTATCGTAATTGCTTGATTTATTATAGAATCTGGTTAACCCATAACCACCTGTTGCATAGATGCCGAACTTCCTGGTAAATTGATATTCCAGATTGGCACGTGCCTGCAATGCATATAAGCGTTTCGGAATCACCTCGTCTTTGTTATCGAACGCCTCGATATGCTGGTAGCCAAGGTCTCCGCTGATGGATAAGCCTTTGTAAAGAGGGAAGGACAAACCGGCACGATAGGATGCACTTGCCGAAAACTTATCATTCAACCCCTGATACATGGAGCCGACTCCCAGAATGGTATAAAACAATTGGTTCTTGAAGCGTACACCTATATTGACAGGCGTAGCATTTCCACCATACACCATCATCTGCACTCTTGTATCAGGATTCGCATTAACCAATCCGAGTTGGAATCCCTTCATATCTTCTTTGTAATAATTGACAAGGCCAATTTGAAGTCCGCAAGCCTGCGTTACATAATTACATAATGCTATTTGCACCCCATTCAGTTTCGATGCAGTTATGTTGGCAATTCCTGCAATCTGCAAGCCGTTCATGTGTTCGCCTACTACATTCAAAAGTCCGGAAGCCATCAAGCCGCCGAAACTCTGTCCTGTAATATTTGCCGCTCCGGAAAAGTGTAGTCCCGAAGCCATATTGCCCGTCACATTCATGAAACCGCTAATCATTAACCCCGAGGTATTATCTCCTCCGATACTGGTTAAACCGGATATGATTACTCCCTGAGTTCTGTCGCCGGTGATATTTACCAGTCCGGCAGCAGAAAGTCCTACGGTGTTGTTACCACTGATATTACTGATACCGGCCAGCTGGACACCCCTCATTGTTCCACCTGCCAGATTGGCTAATCCGGTGATCTGTACTCCGTTCATGTCACCATGTACCACACTCCCCAATGCATTGATACCCACACCGTTCAAGCGATTCATTGTAGACAGGAGGCCGATGTTCACATAAGTCGTCTGTGTACTGTCATGCGGTTGCGTACAAATATCTTTCCAGATAGATATATTAATACCTGCACTCTTGTTCTGTGCCGGTAAACAAACGGCAGCCATTAGTATAGCTGCCGTGAATATTGTTTTCTTTATCTTCATTCCTTTCTCTTTTCGGCTTAAGTAATATCTCTATGCAGCTAACTTTATATTAGCCTTTTGCTTCCTGGTATAAATAACGTTTGATGCTCTTCTTCGGTGTCTTTTCGAATTCTTCCGGATAGATTTTCATCTTGGATATTTGGCTGTAAGCCGGTAGCGTATCATTCAGTGCCACACGGTTTTCTTCCATTATTTGCTCGATGTCTTCATTCTTCAGGCCATGAGCGAAAGCGTCGTCAAAATCAGGATAAACAAGTCCGACAAGTTTTTCGTTTTGCTGAACGATAATACTTTCAGCCACGTATGGCAGGTTGTTCAATTTATCTTCAATTTCTTCCGGGTAGATATTCTGTCCGCTAGCACTCAATAACAGGTTCTTGCTGCGTCCTTTGATCGTAACATTTCCTTCAGCATCCATCAAAGCCAGGTCACCTGTATGCAGCCATCCGTCTTTGTCGATAACTTCCTGGGTAGCTTCTTCGTTTTTGTAATATCCCAACATCACATTCGGACCCTTACATACGATTTCGCCAACAATGTTCTCGGGATCAGATGACAACACTTTCACATCCATACGTGGTACAGCTTTTCCGCATGAACCCGGCTTGAATCTTCTCCAATCCTCGTAACAGATAATCGGACCACATTCCGTCATTCCATATCCTACTGTATAAGGGAAATCAATCATTTTCAAGAACTGTTCCACTTCCTGATTGAACGCTGCACCTCCTACGATGACTGCCTTGAAGTTTCCGCCAAATGCCTTAATCATCTCTTCGCGCACTGTTGCCTTTATCTTGTCATTGATAATAGGCACTTTCAGCAATATCTTCATCGCCGGAGTTTCCAACTTCGGAAGTACGCTTTTCTTGATTATCTTTTCGATGATGAGTGGTACGGCAACAATCAGACTGGGTTTCACTTCTTCAAAAGCCTTCATTATAATTTTAGGAGAAGGCGTTTTTCCAAGCAAAGTGACATGGGTGCCGACAGCCGTTGCTGTCAGAAAGTCAAATGCGCAACCGTATGCGTGGGCGAGGGGAAGGAAAGACAGCACTTTATCCCCTTTTTTAAGGAGTTCGGTACGAATACCGAAAGTGACATTGCCGGCAAGGTTGTTTCCTGTCAGCATCACACCCTTACTGAAACCGGTGGTTCCGGAAGTGTAATTTAACAGCATCACCTTGTCATTGGATAAAGTGGTGTACTGAACATCTTCACGGGTAAATCCTTTCGGATACAAAGCATGCATCTCTTTATCGGTATTTTTCAGAAACTTCTGTATGGTTTCCCCGTCACGTTGATAAAGACACCGGAAATCAGTCAATGAGAATACTCCCCGTAGTCCCGTTAATTTTTCCTCTTCCAAATTCTCCCAAATGCTGTCGCTGGTGAACAGGAATACAGATTCGGAATGATTGACGATATGATGAACGTCATTAGGCGTAAAATCTTGAAGGATAGGGACAATGATCGCTCCGTATGTGATCGTTGCCATATAGGCGATGCACCAATGAGCGTTATTTTTGCCGATAACTGAAATCTTATCTCCTCTGCGAAGGCTACAATGTTTGAATAACAGATGTAAACGGGCGATTTTTTCAGCTACCTCACCGTATGTGTATTGGGTATCTTCTCCATAATCAGTATAACAAGGCAGATCCCAATTCTCACGAAAACTATTTTCGTATAGTTTAATGAAATTCTCTTTAATCATTGCACGTTTTTTAGTGAATTGTGCAAAAATAGGAATAAACTTTCGTATCCTAAAGTGTTTTACTGATAATAATGTGTAACTTTGCAAAGTTAATGTGTTTATAACAGCTTATGATAGATACCACTGTATTTCAAAATAAGACAGCCGTTTATTATACTTTAGGCTGCAAATTAAATTTTTCAGAGACTTCAACTATCGGTAAAATCCTGCGTGAGGCAGGAGTCCGGACTGCGCGCAAAGGAGAGAAAGCAGATATCTGTGTGGTAAATACCTGTTCGGTGACAGAGATGGCGGATAAGAAATGCCGGCAAGCCATCCACCGCTTGGTAAAGCAGCATCCCGGTGCTTTTGTGGTAGTGACCGGATGTTATGCGCAATTGAAGCCTGGCGACGTGGCAAAGATAGATGGAGTAGATGTAGTGCTGGGAGCGGAACAGAAGGGAGAACTACTTCAATATCTGGGCGACCTCCAAAAGCATGAAAAAGGAGAGGCTATCACCACTACAACCAAAGATATCCGTTCGTTTTCTCCCTCGTGTTCACGGGGAGACCGTACCCGTTTCTTCTTGAAGGTGCAGGATGGATGCGATTACTTCTGTTCATATTGCACGATTCCTTTTGCCCGCGGGCGAAGTCGTAACGGGACTATTGCTTCCATGGTTGAGCAGGCCCGGCAGGCAGCTGCTGAAGGCGGAAAAGAAATCGTTCTGACCGGAGTGAATATCGGAGATTTTGGTAAAACAACAGGAGAGAGTTTCTTTGATCTGGTAAAAGCATTGGATCAGGTAGAGGGAATCGAACGTTATCGTATCTCTTCCATAGAACCCAATCTGTTGACTGATGAGATTATCGAGTTTGTGTCTCATTCCCGTAGTTTTATGCCTCATTTTCATATCCCTTTGCAATCCGGTTGCGATGAAGTTTTGCAGTTAATGCGCCGTCGTTACGACACTGCTCTTTTTGCTTCGAAAGTGAAGAAGATAAAAGAGGTGATGCCGGATGCTTTTATCGGAGTGGACGTGATTGTGGGAACCCGTGGAGAAACACCCGAATACTTTGAACAGGCTTATCAGTTTATTGACGGATTGGATGTGACGCAGTTGCATGTGTTTAGCTATTCTGAACGTCCCGGAACGCAAGCCTTAAAAATAGAATATGTGGTTTCTCCGGAAGAGAAGCATCAGCGTAGTCAGCGTCTGTTGGCACTATCGGACCAAAAGACACAGGCTTTTTATGCATGTCATATCGGGCAGACAATGCCGGTATTGATGGAAAAATCGAAAACTGGTGCTCCGATGCATGGATTTACGGAGAATTATATTCGTGTAGAGGTGGAAAGTGATGACTCGCTGGATAATCAGGTAGTTAATGTACGTCTGGGAGAGTTTAATGAGGAGATGACAGCACTTAAAGGTACAATTTTGATATAAGTTATGAGATCAAAACTTATCTATTGGTTGGTATACAGTGGAATGTGGCTGTTTTCAGCTCTTCCGTTCCGGATTTTATATATGCTTTCGGATTTAAATTATCTGCTGATGTATCGTGTTGGAAAATATCGTCGGAAAGTAGTTCGGGGAAATCTATTGAGATCATTTCCGGAAAAAACTGATGCGGAGAGATTACAGATAGAACGCAAGTTTTATCGCTATTTGTCGGATTATATGCTTGAAGATTTGAAATTGTTGCATATGTCTGCTGAAGAACTTTGTGAGAGAATGACTTATAAGAATACGGAACAATATCTTGAACTGACAGAAAAGTATGGAGGTATTATAGTAATGATTCCTCATTATGCCAATTATGAGTGGTTGATAGGCATGGGAGCAATCATGAAACCAGGGGATGTTCCCGTACAGGTTTATAAACCGTTGAGGGATAAATATTTGGATGAGTTGTTTAAACGTATTCGTTCTCGTTTCGGGGGGTATAATATTCCGAAACATTCTACAGCCCGTGAAATTATTAAGCTCAAACATGATGGAAAAAAGATGGTAGTCGGTTTGATTACTGATCAATGGCCCAGTGGATATGATAAATATTGGACTACCTTTTTAGGACAGGAAACTGCTTTTCTGAATGGTGCGGAGCGGATTGCCAAAATGATGAATTTCCCTGTTTTCTATTGTGAACTTAGTAAGAAGCGCAGAGGATACTGTGAAGCGGAGTTCAAGTTAATGACGGAAACACCGAAAGAAACAAGAGAAGGAGAAATCACGGAAATGTTTGCTCATAGATTAGAACAGACGATTCGTAAAGAACCGGCATATTGGTTGTGGTCTCATAAACGTTGGAAAATGACTCGTGAAGAAGCTGACCGATTAGAAGAGAAAGAATTGAACAAGAAGAAGGAATAACAATGAAAGTTTCAGTTGTAATTTTAAATTGGAACGGATGTGATATGCTCCGTACTTTTCTTCCGTCCGTCGTCCGGTATTCGGAAGGGGAGGGGATCGAGGTCTGTGTGGCTGACAATGGTTCTACGGACGCTTCCGTTACTTTGCTTCAACAGGAATTTCCTTCTGTCAGAACGATTGTTCTCGATCAGAATTATGGCTTTGCGGATGGATATAATTTAGCATTGCAGCAGGTCGACGCAGAATATGTAGTTCTTTTGAATTCGGATGTCGAGGTGACGGAGCATTGGTTGGAACCAATGATTGCTTATCTTGATAAGCATCCGGAGGTAGCTGCTTGTCAGCCGAAGATACGAAGCCAGCGGCAAAAAGAATATTTTGAATATGCCGGAGCAGCCGGTGGCTTTATTGATAAATACGGTTATCCTTTTTGTAGGGGGCGTATCATGGGAGTTGTGGAGAAAGACGAAGGTCAGTATGATACGGTAATTCCTGTTTTCTGGGCCACGGGGGCAGCGTTGTTTATCCGGCGCACTGATTATGTGAATGTCGGAGGATTGGATGGACGTTTCTTTGCTCACATGGAAGAAATAGATTTGTGCTGGCGGCTCCGTTCACGGAATCGTGAGATTGTCTGTATACCTCAAAGCATTGTCTATCATGTGGGGGGAGCTACTCTTAAAAAAGAGAATCCTCATAAGACTTTTCTTAATTTCCGTAATAATCTTGTCATGCTCTATAAGAATCTTTCGGACGAAGAGTTAAATAAAGTGATGCGTATCCGGACTTGTCTCGATTACGTGGCTGCATTCACATTTCTGCTGAAGGGGCAGTTAGACAACGCCCGTGCGGTGATGCGTGCCCGGAAAGAATATAAACAGATTTGTCCTTCATTTTCTTCTTCCCGTAAAGAAAACTTAAGAAAAACTTCTTTGAATCCAATCCCTGAACGGATAAAAAGTAGTATCTTGTGGCAGTTTTATGTGGGAGGGTGCAAAAGATTCTCTCAATTGTCGGATTTAAAAGGATAACAAAATGGAACCAAAAGTAAGGAGAGGCATCGGGCTGGTAGCGCATGATGCAATGAAAAAAGACCTCATCGAATGGGTACTGTGGAACTCGGAACTGTTGATGGGTAATAAATTCTACTGTACAGGTACTACGGGTACTTTGATATTGGAAGCATTGAAGGAGAAACATCCTGATGAAGAGTGGGATTTTACGATTTTAAAATCAGGTCCGTTAGGTGGTGACCAACAGATGGGATCACGTATTGTGGATGGGCAGATTGATTATCTCTTCTTCTTCACGGACCCTATGACATTGCAACCGCATGATACGGATGTAAAAGCATTAACCCGTTTGGCCGGTGTAGAAAATATTGTTTTCTGTTGTAACCGTTCTACGGCGGATCATATTATTTCCAGTCCGTTATTTATGGATCCTGATTACGAACGCATTCATCCGGACTATTCCAGCTATACAAAACGTTTTCAGGATAAACCTGTGGTGACGGAAGCTGTCGAATCGGTAAATAGAAGAAAAAAGAAGAGAAAATAAGCCGGTAGTTTACGGCTGTGAAAATAGAAGCAGATCTTGCTTAAAAAAGGAATGCAGATGATACGGATTACTTTATTAATATCGTATTATCTGCATTTCGTCATTTATGTTTCATTTCTAGCTGTGATTATCTTATTTCTTGCTGCAGTGTAGCTCAATTCCTGCGGACTCTATATCTGCTCCCATCGGTGGGTTTCGTTTGGAAAGCCGGAGTTCGATTTCTTCAATACAGGGGAATTGGTCAAAGAGTTTTTGTATAATCCGTCCGCTAACGTGTTCCAGCAATTTCGAGGGAACAGCCATTTCATTTTTTATCACTTGATGTACTTCGGCATAGTTGACGGTGTCGGTAACTTCATCTGTCTGGGCAGCTTTGCTGATATCTACTTTCAGTTTCAGGTCAATGAGATATTCATTCCCAATCAGATTTTCTTGCGGTGCGACTCCATGATAGGCGTAACAACGAATTTCTTTCAAAAGGATATAGCTACTATTTATCTTCATATACTGTCTTTTTAGTGTGATCTTGTTTGACTTTTAACAGGTCTTTCTGTGCAACCATTTGTGGAATCACTTTAAGAAAGACGGGTGTGAGCAGAAGGCAGATGCTTAATGTTATAAGCAGAAGTGCGCTTGCTTGTGCCCAACTATTGTGAATATAACGGCTGACTAATGGACCTAAAAAATGAAGTATCGGTCCATGAATACTCAAGGTGATGATTGAATATCGTCCCAAGTAAGAAACAACCTTTATCTTTTTCACTTTTTTGCAAAGTAACATAATCATAAATATTCCTGCAAACGCAGCGATATATACTTGAAAAATATTTCCCGCATAATTGTTGGTACGCATACCCAATGTGGTAGCGGTAAAGTACATTACCACCAGTGCCAATACAATAAAAACCGGTATCAGTTTGTCGAAACGATGGCTGGGATATAGAAAGAAATTATACCGTCGGATCCAGAAACCGGCCACATAGAAGGGGAGGGCAGTCATGGAAACATCTATATACAGGGGTAACTCTATCTGTAATTTTCCGAGATAAAATCCTGCGCAACCAATCAGGATTGTCACAGCGAACATGACAGGCAGATGCTTTTCGCGCAGAAAGTGAATTAGATAAAACAGGATGTTGCAATTGAATAATGCGAGTAGAAACCAGATCGGTGGATTGAACTTGATAAGGTCGTGTCCATGAAATACAACCAAGAGTTCATTCCACGACACAGGCAGTTGAAATACCCCCGGAGCAATCTTCCAAACAATGTATTTCATTAGAAATGCACTTAGATAGAAGAAAAGAAAAGGAATAATCAATTTGTTTATTTTTCGTAGGATGAATCCGAGCAGGCCTTCGTATGATTTGAAAAACACTCCCGAGATAAAGAAGTAAAGCGGCATGCGGAAACAGGATAACATCGAATTCGTATCCAGTTGTTCGAAGGCCCCTCCAACGTGTGCCATTACCACAAGGATAATGCAGACTCCTTTGGTTAAGTCCACAAAATCAATACGTCTGCTCTGGTTGCCTTCCATTATCTCTTTTAATTTCTCTTTTTCGGCGCAAAGATACTTTATAAATCGGAATAAAAAGAGGAACATTGAAAAAATAAACGAATGATGCGAAAAGCGAAAAAGTATGATATATAGTAATGATATTATTGCGAAAAAAACGGTTGACTATGTTTTGAAACTCCTTATTTTACCTCTGTTATCAATATATCCTTGAAAAACGAATGACGCGGATCACATAGATTTTTAGCGTTCTTAATCTAGTGTTATCCGCGTCGGTAGTGTCCGGAAAATATCCTTTTTGAAAGTTACTTGTATCTTTTATTCTATTTATTCGGATCTCTTCCTGTGTATTTAATCAATTCGCTAATCTTATCATTAAGTGTTTTTGCTTTCATCAACTGTTCCAGAGTGAGATGCATCCGGTATCTCCAGTAGTTTCGTGGATTGGATGGAACATTAATTCGCTCTTCCGTCACATTCGGATTTCTCCATTTCCCGTCTATCGATAACCAATCCTGGAAAGACAAGATACAGAGAATGGAATTACTGTTGAGATGGTTGCGTACGATTTCCTCGCACAACTCCGGGGTGGCAGTTGTCGGTGCAACTCCGTAATGTCCTAACGTTGCATTATAGTAACGTTGGGTCTGTTGATAATCTTCTTCCCACCAGCCACGCAACGTAGACATATCGTGAGTGGAGATTGTGCAGACAGACCGGTACGGATACTCATTTAAATGCCCGAATTCATGCATCGGATTCTTAGGCATTCGCTGAATTTCCAGACTAAGAATCCGGAGATCATTCATCACCGATGACACACAAGCAGGAATCATCCCCAAATCTTCTCCACAAACCAACATGCGGGTTGATTGTGTCAGTTGAGGTAACTTCTTCATAGCCTGTTGATACCAGAACTCGTTGTGCCGGTGATAATAATACTGGTCGTATAGTCTGTTAAACGCATTTTTCTCTTCTTCGTTCAGCGACCGGAATACGAAATCCCGTTGTACACCGATGCGCGGGTGGTATTTACCTTCTTCTTTCTTATCCGCAACAAATAAGACGTTACTGATTAATGAATAAAGCCCTTCCCGAATCCAGACACTATCTTCATCATTTCTACCGATAAAGAATTGTTCTACCTCCCGTTGTGTTTCGAATCCCGGTTTCATCCGATAAAGTCCGGAGTCATCAACCAATTGAAGAAAGTCCTGTTTGACTAAATGGGTATGCGGTCCGAACAACTGTCCGAGGAAAGATTCATGGATGAATGGTAGCAGATATTCATCCCGGAACGTTAGACCATAACTTTCGATTTCTTCCCGGCTCATCGGTAAAGAAGGATCAAACTGGCCTAACAATCCGTGTACAGCGTGCATTGGTATTTCCCAAATACGGAAGAAACCGAGGATATGATCGATCCGGTAAGCATCGAAGTATTCCGCCATTTTCTGAAAACGCTTCATCCACCAGCGGTATCCGTCTTTTTCCATGACATCCCAGTTGTATGTGGGGAATCCCCAGTTTTGCCCGTTGATCGAGAAATCATCGGGCGGAGCACCCGCTTGTCCGTCGAGATTGAAGTAATGGGGTTCTGTCCAGGCTTCCACGCTGTTGCGGCTGATGCCAATCGGAATATCCCCCTTTAATACGACACCGTGTTGGCGGGCATATTCGGTTGCAGACAACAATTGTAGATGCAAATGATACTGGATATAATAATACAACGAGATGTGAGGATAATCTGCCGTTCCCGGTTGGCACATTTTTTCTATATCTTCCGCTTGGTAAACAGAGTGTCTCGGCCATTGGCGGAAATTGGGCGTTTTGTAGGCATCGCGCAGATAACTAAAGACTGCATAAGGTTGCAGCCATTCCTTGTTCGTTTCAAAGAAATCTTTGAAACCTTTGGAAGCCAATACTTTTTCTCCTTCTTGTCGGAACAGTAAGTTGAAAAACTCCCATTTAGTTTGGTTGACCGCTTCGTAGTCAATAGCAGGGAGGCTGTTCAGTTC
>OLWY01001124.1_pt1 | contig 10651 bp, 4 predicted proteins | sample 1644171 | NCBI WGS metagenome assembly OLWY01 (sample SAMEA103958150, study PRJEB25191) | human gut metagenome | biome: human-associated habitat [ENVO:00009003]; feature: intestine environment [ENVO:2100002]; material: feces | place: Germany | collected 2013/2015 | reverse complement strand
CCACCGGACAAGCCAAGAGTAGTAATGTGGCTAAGCGTATTCGTGCCGGTGAAGTGGGCGGACTCTTTAACTTGAAAGGCGTGGAGCGTATTCGTGACGTTCAGAAACAGGCAGTAGAAGAAAGTCGTCTGGGTATTCCTCTTTTATTTGGTATGGATGTAATTCATGGATACGAAACTGTATTCCCTATTCCTCTGGGATTATCCTGTACCTGGAACATGAAAGCTATTGAAGAATCTGCACGTATTGCTGCTATCGAAGCCAGTGCTGATGGTATTTGCTGGACATTCAGTCCGATGGTGGATGTTTCCCGTGATCCCCGTTGGGGACGAGTTTCCGAAGGGAATGGTGAAGATCCTTTCTTGGGAGCGGAGATTGCGCGTGCTATGGTACGTGGTTATCAAGGGAAGGATATGAGTAGTAATGATGAGATTATGGCTTGCGTAAAGCACTTTGCTTTATATGGGGCATCAGAAGCAGGACGCGACTATAATACAGTGGATATGAGTCATCAACGTATGTTCAACGAATATATGTTACCTTATCAAGCAGCCGTGGAAGAAGGTGTGGGTAGTGTGATGGCTTCATTCAATGAAGTGGATGGTGTACCGGCTACCGGAAATAAGTGGCTGATGACCGATGTACTTCGTAAGCAGTGGAACTTTGATGGGTTTGTTGTGACAGACTATACCGGTATCACTGAAATGACCGATCATGGTATGGGGGATACACAAACAGTTGCAGCCTTGGCTCTGAATGCAGGTGTTGATATGGATATGGTGAGCGATGCTTTTACAAGCACACTTAAGAAATCTTTGGAAGAAGGAAAAGTTTCAGTAAAGGCTGTTGATGCTGCTTGTCGCCGTATTCTGGAAGCTAAGTATAAGCTGGGTCTTTTTGATAATCCCTATAAATATTGTGATATAACCCGTCCTAAAAAACAAATCTTTACGAAAGAACACCGTGCTATAGCCCGTAAGACAGCTTCGGAAAGCTTTGTTCTCTTGAAGAATGAGAATAGTGTACTCCCTCTGGCAAAGAAAGGTACCATTGCTGTAGTAGGTCCTTTGGCTGATAGCCGTAGCAATATGCCGGGCACGTGGAGTGTGGCTGCTGTGATGAACAAATATCCTTCTTTGATTGAAGGTCTGAAAGAAGTAGTGGGAGGCAAGGCTAAAATTCTTACGGCTAAAGGAAGTAATCTGATGAGTGATGCCGAATACGAAGAACGTGCTACTATGTTTGGCCGTACCCTGCATCGTGACAATCGTACAGATAAGGAACTGCTGGATGAGGCGCTTGCTGTAGCTGCCAAGTCTGACGTGATTGTTGCTGCTTTGGGTGAGTCTTCCGAGATGAGCGGTGAAAGTAGTTGTCGTACAGATCTCGAAATGCCGGATACGCAACGTGCACTTTTGCAGGAATTGTTGAAAACCGGCAAACCGGTGGTATTGGTGTTGTTTACCGGTCGTCCGTTAGTATTGAATTGGGAGCAGGAAAATGTACCTGCTATTCTGAATGTGTGGTTTGGTGGTAGTGAAGCTGCTCTTGCCATTGGTGATGTACTGTTTGGAAATGTAAATCCGAGTGGTAAACTTACTGCTACTTTCCCGAAGAGTGTAGGACAGATTCCTTTGTTCTATAATCATAAGAATACCGGTCGTCCTTTGCCTCAAGGAGCTTGGTTCCAGAAGTTCCGTAGCAATTATCTGGATGTAGATAACGAACCGCTTTATCCGTTTGGATATGGCTTGAGCTATACTACTTTCTCTTATAGCGATATTACATTGGATAAATCGTCCATGAATATCAATGGAGAGATTACGGCAACTGTAACGGTAACCAATACAGGTAAGTATGACGGTTCGGAAGTAGTGCAGCTATATATCCGCGATCTTATAGGCAGTGTGACACGTCCGGTGAAAGAACTGAAAGGCTTTGAAAAAATCTTCCTGAAAGCCGGTGAATCCAAACAAGTGTCTTTCAAGTTAACAGCTGATATGTTGAAGTTCTACAATTACAATCTGGATTTTGTGTGCGAACCGGGCGACTTTGAAGTAATGATAGGTGGTGATAGCCGTGATGTGAATAAGGCCCTATTTTCGCTTCAATAAGTATCTGCTTGGTAGTAGATAGATAAAGAACGAATACAGAAACTTTATTAAAAATAAATGTCTGATAACTAATTAGTTCTGCGAGTATGTAGTAGTTATAAAGTAGTACCATGTTTAGGCGTGGTACTCTTGTGGTAGTCTGTTTTTTGACTTAAATCAATTATTGCTATACGTTTGCAGAGTAATTTTAAATCAATACAAAATGAAAAGAAATCTATTAATTACATGTGTGATGTTGCTGTTTGCTGTCGTTTCGATGGCGCAGAACAAGATTACAGTTTCGGGTGTCGTTACAGATAAGACAGGCGAAACTGTTATAGGTGCTTCTGTTCGGGTAAAAGGACAGGAGAATATGGGAACTATTACGGATATCGACGGAAAATACCAGATTCCTGGCGTACCGGCGAATGCCACTTTAATATTCAGCTATATTGGTATGAAGGAACAGGAAGTGGCGCTTAATGGGCGTTCTACAGTGAATCTTATGATGGAAGAGGATAGTCAGCTCATTGAAGAAGTTGTAGTAGTAGGTTATGGTAGCGCCAAGAAGCGTGATTTGACCGGTTCTATTGTAACGGTGAAAGCTGCCGAGATTGCTTCAAAACCATCTACCAATCCTTTGGCTTCTATTCAAGGTAAGGTCGCTGGTGTGCAGGTTATCAATACAGGACGTGCCGGGCAGGATCCGGAAATTCGTGTTCGCGGTACAAACTCTATCAATGGTTATACTCCTTTATATGTAGTGGACGGACTGTTTACGGATAACATCAACTATCTGAATACAGCGGATATTGAATCTATGGAAATCCTGAAAGACCCTTCTTCCTTGGCTATTTTTGGTGTGCGTGGTGCTAATGGTGTTATTATCATTACTACTAAGAAGGCGAAAGAAGGTAAGACTCAGGTCAGCATTAATGGTTCGGTGGGTTGGAAAAAGGTTACAGACCGCGTTAGCCTGACTAATGCAGAGCAGTTCAAAATGCTTTATAATGAACAACGCATGAATCAGGGTGGCGATCCGTACGATTATACCGTATGGAATGCAGATACTGACTGGCAGGATGAGATGTTCCAAACAGGTTTCCTTACTAACAATACGGTTAGCATTACAGCTTCGGGAGATAGAAGTAAGTTTTATCTGGGCTTGGGATATGTAATGGAAGAAGGTTCCATCAAGAGTGAAAAGCTGAATAAGTTTACTGTGAATTTGCATAGTGAACATAAAGTGACCGACTTCTTACGTTTTGGTTTCCAGGTGAACGGTGTACGTGCATTATATCCTGATGCAAAAGGTGTAGGCTCTGCTTTGAAAGCAGCTCCGATTGCTCCTGTTTATGATACGGAAAGCGGTCTTCTACATACTCTTCCTGATTTTCAGCGTGCTCAGGTTTGGAATCCTATGATTGAGCCCGTGTTGAGAGGTGCTCATAATAAATCTGCAAATTATCGTATGGCAGGAAATATCTACGGAGAACTTGATTTGATGAAGAATCTAACCTTTAAGGCTACTTTCTCCCTGGATTATGCTTCCAGCCAGTCACGTTCTTATTCTCCGCTTATTTATGTGTATAACCCGGATGTAGAAGGTGGTAAAGAAAGATTGACGGATAAAGAAAGTATCAGTCAGTCGAAGTCTACATCAATGGCAGCACAGTCCGATTATGTATTGACTTATATTAATCAGTTTGGTGATCATGGTTTAACTCTGACTGCCGGTCTTACTACGAATTATAATGAATATTCTGATTTATCGGGTGGCCGCAGTCAATTGCCGGGTTATGGTGTTTCCATTGGCGAAGATATAGATAAGTGGTGGATTACTATGATTGATGATGCTACATCAGCTACTAATGGTGGATCCCAATACAAACGTTTTACAATGTCCTATCTGTTCCGTGCATTGTATAACTATAAAAATCGTTATTTGCTGAATGCTTCTTATCGTCGTGACGGTTCTTCCGTATTTAAGAGAACAGGAAATACATGGGATAATTTCTATTCATTCGGTGCCGGTTGGGTTATGAGTGAAGAGGCATTCATGAAGAAACAGAATGTAATCGATTATCTGAAGTTGAAAGGTTCATGGGGTGTTTTGGGAAGCCAGAATACAGGAGGTTCCCGCTATCCGGCCTATCCTAATATTACAAGCTCGGGTTCTGCTGTCTTTGGTGATAATGTTATTGCAGGTAAGGGACCGGATAAACTGATTTCACAGACATTGGGATGGGAGCGTAACTATTCATGGGAAGTTGGTTTTGATATGCATCTGTTGGATGGTCGCATGCAGATTTCTCCTGTTTATTACAATAAGACAACCAAAGACTTGCTGACAAGTGTTCCCGGTCTTTCAGGTACGGTTCCTGCATTGCAGAATACAGGAGAGATTCGTAACCGTGGTTTTGAGTTGGCAGCATCCTGGAGCGATAAAATCGGTGAAAACTGGCGTTATGGTGTTTCAGCCAATCTAACGACTATTGATAATGAAGTTGTATCATTGATAAGCAAGGATTATTCAATAATTAATGGCGTTTCCCGTGTATCTGAAGGATATCCTATCGGCTACTTCTATGGATACAAAGTGGCAGGTGTTTATCAGAATGAAACCGATATCGAAACTTCAGCACCTAACCAGGTAGCTTCTGTGAAGCCGGGCGATTTGAAGTTTGCCGATGTAAATGGTGACGGTATTATATCAGAGAAAGACCGTACTATGATTGGTAATCCTACTCCGGATTTTACTTATGGTTTTAGCGTAAATCTGGGTTACAAGAATTTTGATTTGAGTGTAGATATGATGGGTGTTTATGGAAATGAGGTTTATCGTAACTGGGATAGTAGTGCTTATGCACAATTCAACTATCGTACAGGGCATTTGAACCGTTGGCATGGTGAAGGAACATCCAACTGGGATCCGATTCTTGATCCATCCCGTTCTGTAAACTTGGAAGCTTCTTCTTACTATGTAGAAGACGGAAGTTTCTTCCGTATCCGTAACATAGAGTTGGGATATACCTTTGATCCCCGTTTGTTGAACCGCATCAAACTGCAATCTTTACGTATCTATGGTAATGTGCAGAATCCTAAAACATGGAGCCGCAATACCGGATATACTCCTGAAGTTGGTGGTAGTGCAACAGCGTTTGGTGTAGATGGTGGAGGTTATCCGATGCCTGTAGTTTATACATTAGGCTTTAACTTATCATTCTAAACATGAAATCTAATAAAAGAAAAACGATCAGTATGAAAAAGATATTTTATTATGTGATGGCTTTGGCACTGGGATGTTCCCAGATGTCATGCAGTGACCTGTTAGATCAGAAACCGCAAGGAGTATTGACTGAAGATGACCTGACTGGTGGTACTTACGAAACACAGATTTTTAACATGTATGCTTTGCTTCGTGGTTATCATATTGTTTCCGGAAATACGGCATTGGCTATTCATGGTATGCGTTCGGAAGATGCGGAAAAGGGTAGTACACTGTCTGACGGATCTGCAACAGGAAAAATGTTTGATGATTTTGAATATGCTGCAAGTAATGGCATGGTAAAAAGTTACTGGAATGCCAATTATACCTTGATTCATAAAGCAAATGATGTATTGGAGGAGATGAAGTCGAATCCTTCATTGACAGGCGGTGACTTAGTTAATAAGGGTGAAGCTTTATTGATGCGTGCTTTCTGTTATTTCAATTTGGTACGTGCTTTTGGCGAAGTGCCCTTGATTGATTTTAAAGTAGGGAGTGTAGCAGATGCCAATATTCCCAAATCTTCTGTAGATCAGATATATACTTTGATTGATGAAGATCTGACAAATGCAGAATCTTACTTGCCGAGGACTTGGGAAGCACAATATGTCGGTCGTCTTAGCTGGGGAGCGGCTCGTGCCTTACATGCCCGTACTTATATGATGCGTAATGATTGGAACAATATGCGTGCGGCAGCAGAGGACGTTATTTCTTCCGGTTTATATAATTTGAATACACCTTATGAAGATATTTTCCGTGAGAAAGGTGAAAACTGTGGTGAGTCCGTTCTGGAACTTCAATGTACTGCTACTGCTGCTCTTCCGGGGTCCAACGAAATTGGTAGCCAGTATGCTCAGGTACAGGGCTGTCGTGGGGCCGGTGAATGGAATTTAGGTTGGGGCCAACATACGCCTACTCAATTATTGGCTGACGCATTCGAAGAAGGTGATCCCAGAAAGGATGAGACTTTATTGTATTTTATTAGAACAGGAGAAGATCCTTCGACCATTCCTGCAAACAAACCTTATGGAGAAAAGCCGATTGCCAATGCCGATGTGATAGCAAAGTACTTTAATAAGAAAGTGTATACAGATCCGGCTTTGCGCGAAAAGTATACGAAGAGTGGGTATTGGGTGAATATTCGTCTGATCCGTTATTCGGATGTCGTACTGATGGCTGCGGAAGCTGCTTGCGAACTGGGTGATAATACAAGTGCAAGAAGATATCTTGAGATGGTACGTGCCCGTGCCCGTGGTATGAATGCTAATATCTTGCCGGAGGTTACCACTGATAATCAGAGTGAATTGCGGGAAGCTATTCGTCATGAACGTCGTGTTGAGTTGGGTATGGAATTCGATCGCTTCTATGATCTTGTACGTTGGGGAATAGCGAAGGAAGTGCTACATGCAGCCGGAAAGACCGGTTACCAGGATAAGCATGCATTGTTGCCTTTGCCTCAGGACGAAATTGACAAATCAAATGGCGTGTTAGTTCAAAACCCTAATTATTAATTCATATAGTAATGACCATGAAAAGATATATTAATTTATTGTTGGCATTTTGTGTGTCAGCACTCACTTTGCAATCTTGTTTTCAGGATATGGATCATCCGGCTTTTGATTATCCGGATAGTTCTGCTCCCAAAGTGTTCTCACCAATGAAATTGTTCTTGCCTTTTGAGAATGATATGCGTGATAAGGGTAATTACACCTTCCTCATGAGTGCCGGAGGGGATATTACTTATACTGATGGCATCAACGGACAAGCTTATCAAGGCACAAAAGATACATATCTGTTAGCCCGTGTTCCTTCTTATCTGACCGATTCTATACCCGATTTAGGAAGTTGTACGGTGGCTTTCTGGATGAAAACAACGAGAAATACTTCCGCATATGGTGTCTCAGTATTCCTAATACCAAGACTTTCTGGGGTAATTTTGATATCTATCTGGAAAATACAAGTAGTGAGACCCAGGCTTTCTTCAAGATGCATCTGTATAACTGTACATCAGTGAAAGATAATGATGAGAGATGGGTAGAAGCTAAGATAGACAATGTCTTTGGTACTGAATGGGTTCATATGGCATTTGTTTATGATGGTAGTAATTCGACAGTAACAGTTTACCGGAATGGTGAAAGTGCATTTACAAAAGAACTGCCCGGTTATGGAAAGCTTAAATTTAAAGATTTGGGTACATTTGCTATCGGAGCATTTCAGTTTAGCACAAAACCCAGTTTGACAGAAGGTGCAGGAGCACAGAGTTGGGCATCCAATTTTCCGGGACAGTTAGACCAGTTCCGTTTCTATGACAGAGCTATATCTGCTTCTGATATCAAGCAACTTTATTCAGGAAAAGAATGATGACCGTTAGAAATAGAGTGAATATGAGAACTGTTTATTTCATACTGTCCTTATTACTGATTTCTTGCAGTAAAGATGATGCTTCGGAAGTACCCGGAAAATTTGAACTGCAAAGTATATCCATTGGTGAAAAACAGGATCAGAGTTCCTTTGAAAATGTAGCTCCCAATGCCAGTATTGTGCTTACATTCACAGATGCAGTGGATGAAGCTACGATTCAGAGTAATATCATATTGAAACTGAATGATCAGGCGGTGGCATATGATTCAAAACTACAGGGAAAGGATAAACTCTCATTGACTCCAACAGGTGGTTTTAAAAGTTTTTCCTCATATAAACTGGTGATTAATCCGGGGGTGAAATCCACCTCCGGAGTATCTCTTACCAATGGCAAAGTCTATGAAATCCGTACAGGGATGGATGATTCGGATAAGTTTGATCGCATTCCTGACGAGGATTTATTAACTTTGGTGCAGAAACAAACTTTTAAGTATTTCTGGAACTTCGGTCATGCACATTCCGGTATGGCACGCGAAAGAACAACTTCCGGTGATGTTGTTACTACCGGAGGAACAGGATTTGGAGTGATGGCGATGCTGGTAGCGGCTGAAAGAGGATTTGTAACCCGACAGGAAACTCTTGAAAGAGTGCAGAAGATTGTAACCTTCCTGGATAAAGAGTGTACGAGTTATCATGGAGCCTATGCACACTGGATTAACGGTGCAACTGGTGAGACAAAGCCATTTGGTGATAAAGATGATGGTGCGGATCTGGTAGAAACCTCTTTACTTTTCCAGGGGCTGCTTGCAGCACGTGCATACTTCAAGGACGGTTCGGAAGCTGAGAGCAAATTGCGCTCTGATATAACCCGCTTGTGGGAAGCTATTGAATGGACTTGGTTTCAGAAAAGTGGAGAGTCTGTTCTGTATTGGCATTGGAGCCCGAACTATGGATTTGAGAAGAACCTTCCGATCAGAGGTTGGAATGAGTGCCTGATAACTTATGTGCTTGCAGCCTCTTCTCCTACTCATCCTATCGATAAGGCGGTTTATGAAGCTGGATGGGCAAGGAATGGCGGTTTGAAGAATGGTAATACCTACTATGGATACAAACTTCCGCTGGGAGCTGATAAGGGTGGACCGTTATTCTTATCTCAATATTCCTTCTTGGGCATTAATCCGAAAGGACTGAAAGATCAATATGCTGATTATTGGGAACAGAATCAAAACCATACTCTGATCAATTATAATTATTGTAAGGAGAATCCTAAGGGATATGCTGGTTATGGAGCCTCTTGTTGGGGGCTGACAGCTAGTGATGGTGATAATGGTTATTCGGCACATTCACCTACAAATGATAAAGGAGTGATTGCTCCTACGGCTGCATTGTCTGCATTTCCTTATACTCCGGAAGAGTCGATGTCTGCATTGCACTTCTACTATTATAAGATGGGTGATAAACTCTGGAGAGATTATGGTTTTGTAGATGCTTTCAACCTGACAGCTAATTGGTATGATAACCAGTGTATAGCTATAGACCAGGGACCGATCATTTGTATGATAGAAAATTATAGGACAGGAATGCTTTGGAATTTATTCATGGCTATTCCGGAAATTCAGCAGGGAATGAAAAAGTTAGGCTTTGAAAGCCCTGCACTAAACTGATAAATAGAATATATGATGAGACTTATAATATATGTGATGCTTCTGCTTTACCCGTTTAGCCTGCTGCCGGCAGCTTCTGGTGGTAAGAAGGAGAAGAACTTGTCTGATGAAGAACTGATGACCCTCGTGCAGAAACAGACTTTCCGTTATTTCTGGGATTATGGACATCCGGTTTCGGGCTTGGCACGCGAACGTAGTAACGGTAATGACGATATTGTTACCATTGGTGGTTCCGGTTTTGGGGTAATGGCTATTATTGTCGGTGCAGAACGTGGATTTGTAACGCGTGAACAAGCGGCAGAGCGTATGCTGAAAATAGTCAGCTTTCTGAATGATAAGAATACGGACAGTTACCATGGCATTTGGGCGCACTGGATAAATGGGCAGAATGGAGAAACCATTTCTTTCAGCCGGAAAGATGATGGTGCCGATCTGGTAGAGTCTGCTTTCATGTTCGAAGGATTGCTGGCTGCACATCAGTATTTCAACAAAGATAATCAGGTGGAAAGACGTATCCGTGGTCTTATTAATGACCTGTGGCGTCAGGCTGAATGGAATTGGTTTACTAAAGGTGGTGAGGATGTACTCTATTGGCATTGGTCACCCAATAACGGTTGGTCGATGAACCATCAGATAAAAGGGCATAATGAGTGCCATATTACGTATATACTTGCTGCTTCTTCACCCACTTATCCCATTGCAGAGTCGGTATATCATAAAGGGTGGGCCAATTCTATCGTTTTCAAGAATGGTAAGAAGTATTACGACATAACCTTGCCATTGGGAAGTGATTATGGCGGACCTTTGTTCTTTACCCATTATTCTTATATGGGACTTGATCCGCGTGGTTTGAAAGATTATTATGCTGATTATGAAGAACAGATGAAAGCACATACCCTGATTAATCGTGCTTATTGCATAGATAATCCGAAGGGGTATAAAGGGTATGGAGAACAGTGCTGGGGACTGACAGCCAGTGATGGTGATAAAGGTTACTCTGCGCATTGTCCTGGTAATGACCGCGGTGTTATTACCCCAACAGCTGCCTTGTCGTCTATTCCTTATGCACCGGAATATTCGTTGCAAGCCATGCGCTATTTCTATGAAGAGCTTGGCGATAAGCTTTGGGGAGAATATGGTTTCAAGGATGCATTTAACCTGACTGCTGACTGGTTTGCGCCATCTTATCTGGCTATAGATCAGGGACCTATTGTTGTTATGATAGAAAATTATCGTACAGGTTTAATTTGGAAATTGTTTATGAG
>OLWY01001122.1_pt1 | contig 10657 bp, 11 predicted proteins | sample 1644171 | NCBI WGS metagenome assembly OLWY01 (sample SAMEA103958150, study PRJEB25191) | human gut metagenome | biome: human-associated habitat [ENVO:00009003]; feature: intestine environment [ENVO:2100002]; material: feces | place: Germany | collected 2013/2015 | reverse complement strand
TCAAATACCAGTACAACCTCAAACTGCATGGCGAGCAGCAACTACAATACCAAACCAGGAAAATCTTACAAGCTGGAGTATTCAGCAACATTTAATTATTCTGATGGACGGAGCGAGACCATTACAGGTACTACCAGCAGATAAGTAATGTTATGTGCTTCATCAAACCTAGAAAGGGTGACTCCGATGCAAAAGTAAACAGCGAAGAACGAATCCATACTATGGAGAATACAGAAAGGAAGTTTATTATGTCTAAGCGCATTAAAAAAGTTATAAGCTTAGTGCTTATCTTCATGATAGCGATGTTTCAAACTCTTTCTACTTTTGCAGCGTCAGGTGGTGGCAGCAAGTTTGAGATTGTAGACTCTGAATATGGAATTTACCGGTTGAATAGCTCAAGGGAAAGATTAGCAACCAATGCAGATAATAGTTTAATTGAAGATAACGGCTCCTACTATATTTGCTTGCAGGACGGCCTCTATGCTAAAGCTCAGAAGATAGTCTTTTCAAAAAATTCTTCACTTGCAACGCTTCGTCCTGAAACTCGAAGGGTTGTCAAAAGTATTTTTGAGGAATGCGAAGAATCTGGAACTGAGTTGCTGAATAATGCGGTTGAAGTTTATATTCCCATAAATGAGAATATGTTGAGCCAAAGTTCCTTAATGGCAACTTCAACATTTCCCGTAACAAATGAACAAGTTCGGTATACCTCAGTGGGAAATGAGCAAGTAATAAAATCCGGAACAAATGCATTTCAATCGTATGCCACAACCGTAATCAATAATATAGCGAAAACGGTTGTTGGTGGTGCAGTTTCGAAAATCAATCCATATGCGGGTGCGATATCAACGATTGCAACGGTGTACAAAGGGAACATAATAAAAAACTTAATAATGGACTGCCAATCTTACACAAAGTACCGCCCAAACGAGACTACGGGCGGTATTTTTGTATCATGGCGGAGAAAGGAGGAACTTCCCACGGGGGCTTGACTGAAAAGTTGAGCCCCTTTTTTCATGCCAAAAAACAGGAGGTAAATGCTTATGGCAGATGATAAAACCACAAAAACGCCGGAACAGCCGGTAACGGATAGCGGGCCGGGCAAGGAAACGCCTCCCGCTCCCCCAAAAGAGCCGGAGAAGGTTTCCGTTTCCCCAGAGCCGGAAAAAAAGACAGAACCGGAGGTAAAGAACCCACAGGTTTCTGTCTATAACTTCGCTGAAATTATGAAGGAAAAGAAAGCCGAGGAACGGGCGGCAGCTCCCGGCGGGGAAAAGCCTGACCCGGCAAAAGCGGAGAAACCGGAAAAGCAGCCGGAGGCTCCGAAGAAAGCGGAGGAAAAACCCAAAGAGCCGGAACAGCCGAAGCGCCGGGGCCGTCCCCCGAAAACAGATAAGGACAAGGACGCAGCCCCGAAGTCCAAAGCCCCCGCACAGAAACCGGAAAAGGCGGTCAAAAAGGAACCGGAGAAAAAAGCAGCTCCAACGGTACAGGCCGCTTCCGCTCCGAAGGGATCCGAGAAGCCGAAGGATGCACCACGCCGGGGCAAGGAGCAGATCGTCTATATCAAGCTGAACGAGCTCCACGCCTTCAAGAACCATCCCTTTGAAGTCCGAGACGATGAAGAAATGCGGGCTATGGTGTCCAGCGTCAAGGACAAGGGCGTGACCCAGCCCGCTATCGTCCGTCCCCGTGAGGATGGCGGCTATGAGATCGTGTCCGGCCACCGCCGCCAGAAGGCCAGCGAGCTTGCCGGATATGCGGATATGCCCTGTATCGTCCGAAACCTGACAGACGATGAAGCCATCACGCAGATGGTCGAGGACAATCTGAACCAGCGTGAAGAAATCCTCCCCAGTGAGCGGGCCAAAGCCTTGAAAATGCAGCTTGAGGCTATCAAGCACCAGGGCTCCCGCACTTCGGGCCAGATTGACCCGAAGGACGCAGGAAAACGCTCCAACGAAATTGTGGCCGAGCGCAATAAGATGGCGGTCAAGCAGGTGCAGCGGTATATCCGGCTCAATGAGCTGGTTCCCGACCTGATGAAGCTGATGGATGAAAAAAAGCTGGGCTTTACTACGGCGGTGGAGCTTTCCTATATCGGCAAGAAGAACCAGAACTATATCGCCGTCGCCATTGACAGCCAGCAGTCCTCGCCTTCACAGGCGCAGGCAAAGCGTATGCGTGAGCTGGACGAAAAGAAGCTGCTCAACGGGGATGTGATCGACGGCATTATGATGGAGGACAAAAAGGAGGTAGACAAAGTGATTTTGACAGGTGCGGAACTGAGCAAGTATTTCGGCAAGGAAACTACGCCGAGGGAAATGAAGGACCAGATCATCAAGCTGCTGGACGACTGGAAGGGTCAGCAGAAGGAACATGAAAAGCCGGAGAAGAAAACCGAACAGGAAAAGTAAGCCCAAACTTCGGGTCAGCATGGCCCGAGGATTGCGGGGCTCTGCCCCGCGCCCCGAAGCTCTGGAGATATAAATTATTCCCCGTCGCCAGTTATTCCGTAGCATAGCCGGGAAAATCAGTCAAGGGCAGCGCCGCCGCAGGCGGTGCCAGAGGCACCCTTGACGGATTTCTCCCGGTTATGCTTTTTCCCGGTCAAGCGACGGGGATATAAATTCTCCAGAGCCGTTCCCCTTCCCGGGGGAAGGGGCGGAGGGGTTGGGCGAACTCTTGCTTTTCCCTAAACCAAAACAGAAATGGAGGCTCAACCAATGAAACGACCTTTAGCATACCTGACCGCCGCATGGAGCGGTGAGCCGGATGTTGATATGGAGCTGGCGGCCCACTACTGCCGCCTTGCTTATGAGGCGGGCTTTTCCCCGATCTGCCCGCTCTTGTATCTGCCGCTGTTTTTGAATGACAGCGTTCCCGAGGAACACAAGGCCGGGATTGATATGCGCCGGGATATGCTGCGGCGCTCCCACACCCTGATCGTCTGCGGCAGCGCTGTGGACGAGGATGTGAAAAACGATATTGCGGTTGCCGGGCGGCTGGGCATTGCGGCGACCACACTGGAAGGGGTGCTTGCCGTGAAGGGACACGGCACCCCGGGCCATGCCGGACATTAAGCTGGGGAGCCTTTTCGACGGGATCGGCGTGTTCCCTCTGGCTGCTTCCCGGTGCGGTATCCGTCCGGTATGGTCCAGCGAGATTGAAAAAGCGCCCATCTCCATAACCAAAAGGCACTTTCCCGATATGGCGCATTTGGGAGATATTACGAAGGTGGACGGCGGGAAAATCCCGCCGGTCCATGTGATAACCTTCGGCTCTCCCTGTCAGAACCTTTCTCTGATCGGCAACCGCTCCGGCCTTGCCGGGGCAAAATCAAGCCTGTTCTATCAGGCGTTTCGTATCATACAGGAAATGAGGGATGCTACTGATAACCTATATCCAGCTATCGCTGTTTGGGAAAACGTCATGGGAGCGTTTTCTACAAATGACCGGATGGACTTTAGAGCCGTCCTATCCGCCTTCTCGGACACCGAAGTTCCAATGCCTCCTTCGGGAAGATGGGGAAACGCCGGAATGGTGCGAGGGGGAACGCCTGATGTGTGCTGGCGGCTCATGGACGCCCAGTATTGGGCAGGCTCCCGAAGGCTGGCACGAAGGCAGCGGATTTTCGTCGTGGCGGATTTTGGAGGCAGACGTGCCGCAGACATACTATTTAAGCCGCGTCCAATGCTCCCACTTCCTCCGCCTTGCGGAGAGGGCGGGCGGGCCGCCGCCGAAGGAGATCGAACAGCTTCTTTTGAAACAGGGCGGCAGATACCAGTCATCCACCCCTTTCAGTGCTTCCGTATGCGGGGAGCGGCAAAAAGGCAGGAAGAAACGGCCTTCCGAAACAGCTTCGGATTACCAACTGACCCTTTTCCCACTCTTTTAGCCAGTGATGTAACGCCCTTTGCCTTCTGGTATGAGGGCGACCCGGAGGGCGGCTGTATCCGTTTTCTGACGGAAACGGAAAGCGAACGGCTGATGGGGCTGCCGGAGGGCTGGACAAAGTACGGGGCGGACGGCGTGGAGATCCGGCCTCTGCAACGCTACAAGGCGCTGGGAAATGCGATTGCCCTCCCTTGCGCCGATTACATTATGGCCGGGATCTATGAGGTGCTGGCTGACCGGGCCGGAAAGGAGGAATAAGCCCATGTTTGAAGCCTATATAACCAATACAGCCCTGTACCCCTTAATGGGGATCGAGGTAGGGACAACGGTACATTTCCCCATGACGACACAGGAGTTGCAGGCCGCCCTTGCCAAAATCGGGATAGACGGGAAACGGTACAGCGAAGTGTTCTTTACCAGCTTTGACAGTGATGTGCTGGGGCTCTACGATCATCTCTACGAATGTGAGAACATCGACGAGCTGAACGAGCTGGGCCACGCTCTGCTGGAAGTACGGGATAAGGGCGGACTGGAAACCTTTGAAGCCGCTCTTGTCTTGGGAAACCACACAAGGAGCGTGAAGGATTTGATAAACCTGACGCAGAACCTTGACCTGTACCGCTTTTACCCGGATATTTCTGATGATGAAGGGCTGGGCCGTCTTTACGCCGACGAGCTTGGGACTATCGACATACCGGAGCATATTCAGAACTACTTCGATTATGAAGCATACGGACGGGATGTGCGTATCAACGAGGGCGGCGTATTCGCTCCCGGTGGGTATGTGTCGGCAGTCCCGGAGGGCTTCAAGGAGTATTACCACGGGCCGCAGGACATTCCGCCGGAACACCGGATATTTGCCTATCCTGAAAAGGCCGAGCCTGTCCACTCCATTCTCGCTGCACTCAAACGGTTTCAAGAAGCCCCACCCGCTCCGAAAAAGGACAAGGCGGGGCCTTCCCATGAAGAACGGTAAGACTTCGGGCCAGCATGGCCCGAAGCATGAAGGAGGTGCATACCATCAACTATTACCCTATCAATGAAGGAGCCGCCCGCCGGGCAAAAGAAATGAACAGCTTTTCCGACTACAAGGAAGGGAGCGCAACGGCGGAATACCGGGCAATGGTGGACAAGGCCGCCGCCATAGCGGAACAGCAGAAATCCCGGGTGGACCCCATGTACCATGAGAAGATCGACCATCTGTTAGACACCTACGCCCGCAAGCTGGCCGAAAACATGAACCAGGGCTTTGCCATTGACGCAAGGGTTCCCTCTGTGATGATCGCCGGACCTGCCAATTTCCCGGTGGGAAAGAAGGAAAAACAGAACCGGGCCCGGGACAGCAACATGGAGGAATGGCGGTATATTCAAGGGCTGCTGGATAAGATACGCAGTACCGGCATGGGCGGGATCAGCGCCGATGACCCGGCAGCGATTGAAAAGCTCCAGAAGAAGCTGGACGGGCTGGAACGCTCCCAGCTCATTATGAAGGAGGTCAACGCCTATTACCGCAAGCATGGCAAGCTGGATGGCTGTGCGCTGCTGTCTCCGGACCAGATTGAAAAGCTGAAAGCAAGCATGGCGTCAAGCTGGCGGAGCGACCCGAGGCCCTTTGAAAGCTACCAGCTTACCAACAACAATGCGGAGATCCGCCGGGTAAAGGCCCGTATCGAACAGCTTTCCAAACAGGCACAGCAGGAATTTTCCGGCTGGGAGTTCGATGGGGGCCGTGTGGAAATGAACCGGGAGGACAACCGCTTGCAGGTGTTCTTTGACGGAAAGCCTGACGCGGACACCCGGGCCGAGCTGAAAAGCAACGGTTTCCGCTGGGCTCCCAGCGTGGGCGCATGGCAGAGGCAGCTCACGGACAACGCCATCCGGGCGGCTGACCGTTTGGAATGTATCAAGCCGCTGTCCGGCGAAAAGCCCTCCCAGCTTCAAAAGAAGCCCTCTATCTTGCAGACCATGCGGGAACAGGGCGAAAAAGTCCAGACGGAGCCGGAAAAGAAAGCTCCGTCCGGCAGGGATGCCGAGCGGTAAGCCTCGGGCCACATTGGCCCGAGGTTTTCTGTTCCCCGAGATTGTACGGGGGCCTCCCGGATAGCGGGAACCCCGACGGAAAGGAGGTTTTATGCAGGAAGAAGTAAACCAAAAAACGGTTGCCCTTTCGATCAGGACAACGAAGCTCACGGGAAAAGTGCTGGCTGCCGCTCTTGGGAAGGTAGCGCGGGCGCTGCAAAAGCACCACCGGAAGGCGCTGACCCCGCAGGGACGCCAGAGTGTAAAAAAGCTGATGAACCACTATGGCGGCAAAAGCGCCATGCCCTATGTGGGAGCCCCAAAGGATTTTGACCGGATCGCAAAGGAGTTCCATGTGGACTACGCTTTCCATAAAGTGAGCCCCGGTCATTACCTGCTGTTCTTCAAAGCCAATCAGGCGGACGCTATCACGGCGGCCTTCCAGAAGTACAGCGCAAAGGTGCTGAATAAAGAGCAGGACAAGGCTTCCATCCTCGGTCAGCTTCGGAAATTCACGGAGCAGATCAGGACACAGGCAAAGGAAAAGCAGCGAACCAGAGAGGCGGTGAAGGACGGACGTTGAGTGACAAGATCAGAAAATATGTGCTCCCAAACCTGCCGTACCTCTTTGTGTTCTGGTTCTTCTCCAAAATCGGGACGGCCTACCGGATCGCCCCCGGCACAGACTTCGGGACAAAGCTCATGGGGATGCTCGATACCTTCCCCCAAGCCTTTGAAACCTACTGGCCGGGGCTGGGCGGTATTGACCTGCTGGTGGGCCTTGCCGGTGCGGCTGGGGTGTATCTGCTGATACAGTCAAAGATCAGGCAGGCGAAAAAATTCCGGCGGGATGCGGAGTACGGCACCGCCCGCTTTGGAACAAAGGAGGATATAAAGCCGTTTGTTGACCCTAAATTTCAGAACAATGTCATTCTGACCGGGACGGAGTTCCTTACCATGAACACCCGTCCGAAGATACCCGCCAATGCCCGGAACCTAAACGCCTGTGTCATCGGCTCGTCCGGCTCGGGAAAGACAAGGTTCTGGCTGACCCCGCAGCTCCTTCAAGCCCATTCCTCGTATGTGGTGGTAGACCCGAAGGGCGGCACCCTCGACCAGTGCGGGCGGTTTCTGCAACGGGAGAAATACAGGGTGCGGGTGTTCAACAGTATCGACTTTTCAAAATCCATGCACTACAATCCGCTGGCCTATATCAAGACGGAAAGCGATGTTTTGAAATTCGTTACCGCTCTGATCGCCAACACCAAAGGCGACGGCAAGGAGGGCGACGAGTTCTGGACTAAAGCTGAAACCCTCTTGTACTGCGCCCTTGTGGCCTACATCGTCTTTGAGGGGCCGGAGGAAGAACGCAACATGAATACGCTGGTGGAAATGATAAACAGCATGGAAGTCCGGGAGGATGACGAAACCTTCAAAAATGCGGTGGACTATATGTTTGACGGGTTGGAACGTCGCAGCCCCCAGCACTTCGCCGTGAGGCAGTATAAGAAATACAAGCTCGCCAGCGGCAAGACAGCCAAAAGCATCTTGATTTCCTGCGGTGCGAGGCTGGCTCCCTTTGACATTCCACAGCTCCGGGAGATCATGTCCTATGACGAGCTGGAGCTTGATAAGTTGGGGGACGAAAAATCGGCGCTGTTCTTTCTTATCAGCGACACGGACACCACCTACAACTTTTTGGTTGCCCTCGCTTTTTCGCAGATGTTCAACCTTCTGTGTGAACGGGCTGACAACACCTATGGCGGGCGTCTGCCCTACCATGTGCGGGTGCTGTGGGACGAGGCTGCCAACACCGGGCAGGTGCCGGGGCTGGAAAAGATCGTGGCTGTCATCCGCTCCCGTGAGATCAGCCTGACGCTCTTTTATCAGGCTATGAGCCAGTGCAAGGCATTGTACAAAGACCATTCCGAAACCATCATGGGAAACATGGACAGTATCGTGTTCCTCGGAGGCCGGGAGGCTTCCACCCTAAAGGATATTTCGGAAAACTGGCTGGGCAAGGCCACCATCTCCATGCAGACCGAGGGCCGAAGCCGTGGACAGTCTGAAAGTTACAGCCAGAATATGCAGCGGCTTGGCCGGGAGCTGATGACCACCAGCGAGATCACCACCATGCCCGGGGATAAATGTATCTTGCAGCTTCGGGGGCTCCCGCCCTTCCTGTCCCCGAAGTATGACTTGAAAAAGCACCCGAATTACAAGTACACAGCCGAATTTGATAAAAAGAAAAACGCCTTCCGCTTGGAAAGCCTGTTCCGCCACCGGCCATTGAGACTAAAGCCGGAGGACGAATACACGGTGTACGAAGTGGACGGCTCCGACACGGACGAAGAAGCTGACCTGTTGAACTTCGATGATCTGGACAGCGACGAGTTTGTGTAACTTCGGGCCATGATGACCCGAAGCGCCGCCGATGTGGGCGGCTTTTTTTGTACCCAAAACCATCAAACAAACAAAATGGAGGAACGTATATGGAATTTTTCAATCAGGCAATCGACATTCTCAAAATTCTGGTCATGGCTCTTGGCGCCGGTCTGGCGGTATGGGGCGTCATCAACCTTCTGGAAGGTTACGGGTCGGATAACCCTGCGGCAAAAAGCCAGGGCATTAAGCAGCTCATGGCGGGCGGCGGTGTCGTTCTGATCGGCCTTCAGCTTATCCCTCTGCTGTCCGGCCTGTTCAGCTAAGTGTCACCCGTTGTCCCTTTTTCCAGAAAAGGAGCTGATGTATGGACTTTATCATCGACGCAATCGTTGAATGGCTGAAAGGTCTGCTCGTCGATGGTATCATGGGAAATCTGGACGGCCTTTTCGATAACGTCAATCAGAGCGTTGGCGAGATCGCCACACAGGTAGGCACGACCCCGGCGGACTGGAACGCCGGGGTCTTTTCCATGATACGACAGATCTCCGAAACTGCCATTCTGCCAATCGCCGGGGTCATCCTCACTTTTGTTATGACCTATGAACTGATACAGATGCTCATAGAACGCAACAACCTCCATGAAGTTGACACATGGATGTTTTTTAAGTGGGTGTTCAAAACCTTTGTGGCTGTGATGATCCTGACGAATACCTTCAATATCGTGCTGGCGGTCTTTGATGTGAGCCAGCATGTGATCCAGCAGTCAGCGGGCATTATCCAGAACGGGACAGAAATCACGCCGGATGTGCTGGACAGTCTGCGGACAGAGCTTGAGGCGATGGAGTTAGGCCCTCTGTTCGGACTCTGGCTCCAGTCCTTCCTGATCCAGCTTACCATGATTGCCTTAAACATCGTGATCTTCGTCATCGTATATGGCCGTATGATTGAAATTTATTTACTCACAAGTTTAGCGCCTATCCCGTTTGCCACCGTCCCCAACAGGGAAACCGGACACATGGGGCAGAACTATTTCCGCTCCCTCTTTGCGGTGGGCTTTCAAGGTCTATTGATCTTAGTCTGTGTCGCCATCTATGCGGTGCTGATCCAGAGTATCGCCACCGACGGCGACCCCATCGGGGCGATCTGGGGCTGTGTGGGATATACGGTGCTGCTGTGTTTTACCTTATTCAAAACAGGCAGTCTTGCAAAATCCATCTTCGGCTGCCATTAAGAGACTTCGGGCCATGCTGACCCGAAGCGGAAAGGAGAAATCCATGCAGGAAAAAACTGCGGGCGGAACACCAGCCGCCCCTATAAAGCTGGATGTAAGCGTGCGGGTCATCGAACCTGTGAAAAATCTGATGGGCTTTGCCAGCGTGAAATTCAATGACTGCTTTGTGGTGGAAAATCTGAAAATCGTACAGGGCAGCAAGGGGCTCTTTCTTGGGATGCCCAGCCAGCCAGACGGCAAAGGCGGCTACCGGGATATGGCCTACCCTGTCACAAAGGAGTTCCGGGAACAGCTCAACACCGCTGTTCTGCAAGCCTATGAGGCAAAGCTGGAACAGATGGCGGAGCGCGGCTCTGTGGGGCGTGCGTCCATCAGCGACCAGCTCAAAGCCGGAAAAGCGGCTGCCGAACAGGCAAAGGCAGAGCGGCCTCCGAAGGAAAAGCCCAGCCGTGGGGCGGAGCGTTGACCTCGGGCCATAATGGCCCGAAGCAGAAAGGAGGCGGGAACCATGCCACGCAAACGGACGGGCTATGACGCGGCCTGCTATTACGACGGAAAACTGCTGGGCCGCTGTACCAAAGCGGACAGCGACGCCTATACCCTGTTGATGAACGCCTGCGGCGGGGACGCCGCCTGTGTCCTGCGGGAATACGCCTATTTTTCCCCGGAACTGAAGGCCATCTTGGAAAAGGCGGCGCTCATGCAGGCGGACCGGAGCCGGACGGGCGGAATGTTCCATGCGCCGAAAAGCTCCCCGTGGGGCGAGGTGCAGAGCTGTGAAACCCTCTGTCCGGGGGTGTTTCTGGTATCTACCGCCAGCCACGGCGGAACGATGGTGGCAAACGAGGTAGCCGCTGTTCTCTCCCCAGCGGCCAAAAAATGCGGCTTCAAGGACAAGGGCTATATTTGCTATGAGGAGGACGCACAGGAAAGCGTAGTGCTCCGGGAGCTGCTGGACAAAAAGCTGTGGAAAATCCCTGACCGCATTAAGGACAAAGGACAGTTTGAAGAAAAACTCAATCAGTCCATCCGGCAGTATCACCCCGAATACTGGCGGGCAAGGCAGAGCGGACGAGAGGCCGCCGAAGCTGCCCGCAGCACAGCCCCGGCCAAAGAAGCCGCAAG
>OLWY01001118.1_pt1 | contig 10678 bp, 6 predicted proteins | sample 1644171 | NCBI WGS metagenome assembly OLWY01 (sample SAMEA103958150, study PRJEB25191) | human gut metagenome | biome: human-associated habitat [ENVO:00009003]; feature: intestine environment [ENVO:2100002]; material: feces | place: Germany | collected 2013/2015 | reverse complement strand
CCCAAAGTGTATTCTTGTAATCAATGCAAATGTGTAAGTGCATTGACAGGGTCTTATATCGCTTTTGTTGAAGAAGATGAATTCTTATCAAATCCTAAAAAGTATATTGATAATGCCTATGATAAAAGTGAAAACGATGCAGATGGGTACGATTTAACAAAGCAGCGATAGGCTAAGTCCTGCTTATGTTATAAGTCTAAATAATATTTCTATATACGAATTTCGAATTTTAATTATTTGCAAAAGAAGTGTCAGGTGTTACAAAACATATTTTTGAACATGAGTTGGACGACATTCTGTCAATGTGGAATACCGAGATAAAATCTGTGACTCCATTGTTGCCACGTAAGTATACAAAAGCAGATATAATAGCATTACTAAAGTATTATTATCCACATGAATGGCAATCTGTGGAATCTAAATATAAATATTACCGCACTAAAGACAAATATTTAAAAAGACGCTTTGGGAAGTCTCGTTATAATATGTCTGAACCCGAATTATTGATACAAAGAGTTTCCGCCTTTAAAAAAATCTTTTCAGAAAGTTATAAATATGCACATTGGAATGCGTATTCAGAAAGGAACCGCGTGGATTCAAGCGTAAAGTTGTGGGAGGCAAGAAAATATAAGATTGATCGTATAAATAGTAAGATTGAGATTGCTCTATCTAAAACGCAGCAGGTGACTCCTTCATTCATAAATCAATTAATCGGATTGTATGAGCGAAAGAATACAACTCAAAAAGACAAAGTATATATTCTTTTAGAACTAAAAAAATATTACTGCGAAAAAATAATACAATTTTTCTTCAAGCTCAATGATACAGAACTTAATAAGCAATTAAGGGAAGAGGCATTCTTTCATCTTCAATCTTTTAATTTCAATCCTCGCTTAAGGAAGCAACGGTTTATGCGGATTCATGCAAAAACTAAAAAACGAAAATGTTATCTAAGAGAAGTGTATCCTAACGAGAGATATGATATACCACGGAATCCTGATGAACTCGAATATAGAATTGAAAATTCAAAGGAACAAAAATTGAAGTCATACGATTATTTTATTTCGCATAGCAGTAAAGATAGTAAAGAGGTTCAGAAACTCATATATGTCGAGAATCAACAAGGCAAGAATGTTTTTTGCGATTGGATAAATGATATTGATTATTTAAAGCGTCATTTACTTTGTGATGCTACGCTTAAAGTTCTAGAAGAAAGAATGAAACAATCAAAGGCTTTAATTTTTGTGCAGTCTGAAAATTCACTAAAATCAATATGGTGTAAATATGAATTAAATTACTTCCTCGCCCTCAATAGACCTATTTATGTAGTTGATAGAGAATCTATAGTCAACAATCTTTTTAGCCTTAGCCAATTGGATGACAATTGGTTTGTTGATCCCAATTACAAAAAAACAGCTCTAATTACAGGGGAAGAAATTAATTAAAATGCATTATGTCCTTTGTTGAAGATTAAAACAACCTGAAAGTTGTGCTATCTCAATTATTTATAGTACCTTTGCCTACAAAATAGGACAAAGGTATTTTTGATTCATACAATGGCTGAAGAAAAGATAGACAACGCTTTAGGAGAAGTAAAGAATATAATGGAAAACAAAAGAGAGGATTGGGTTTGCCATTCACAGGCTATAGCTGCAACTATGTCGGATCGGATGGAGGAACTTGGCATGACACAACGAGTGCTGGCTGAGAAAATGAATTGTACCCAGCAGTATGTTTCTAAAGTGTTGAAAGGTCGTGAAAATTTGTCGTTGGAAACCTTATGTAAAATAGAGAATGCATTAGGCATCAAGATATTGCAAGTTAGAATAAATAAGTAGTAACACCATAGCAGGACAAGAATATGTCAACACAAAGCGAAGCGGCATTGGAAGCCGGACTGATAGCCACACTCCGACAAATGGACTACGATTATGTCCAGATTGTCGAGGAAGATAATCTTTATGCCAATTTCAAGCGGCAGTTGGAGATTCACAACCGCAAACGATTGGAAGAGCACGGACGTACTGAGTTTACGGCAGAAGAGTTTGAGAAGATTCTCATATACCTTGAAGGTGGTACTCGCTTTGAAAAGGCAAAGAAACTCCGTGACTTATATCCGCTTGATACGGCTGATGGACAGCGTATATGGGTAGAATTTCTAAATAGGCAGCAGTGGTGTCAGAATGAATTTCAGGTTTCCAACCAGATTACGGTGGAAGGACGTAAAAAATGCCGCTATGATGTGACGATTCTAGTCAATGGTTTGCCACTTGTGCAAATTGAATTGAAACGTCGTGGCGTGGAACTTAAACAGGCATACAACCAAATACAGCGTTATCACAAGACTTCGTTTCATGGATTGTTTGATTATATCCAACTGTTTGTCATATCCAACGGTGTTAATACTCGCTATTTTGCCAATAATCCAAATAGTGGGTATAAGTTCACATTCACCTGGACAGATGCTGTCAATCATCCGTTCAATGAATTGGATAAGTTTGCCGTATTCTTCTTGGAAAAATGTACGCTTGGCAAAATCATAGGAAAGTATATTGTGCTTCATGAGGGCGACAAATGCTTGATGGTACTTCGTCCTTACCAATTCTATGCGGTAGAGAAAATTTTGGATCGTGTACAAAACTCCAATGATAATGGTTATATCTGGCATACAACAGGTGCCGGAAAAACATTGACCTCATTCAAGGCTGCACAACTTGTATCAGAATTGGATGATGTGGATAAGGTGATGTTTGTTGTTGACCGACATGATCTTGATACCCAGACTCAATCGGAATACGAAGCATTTGAATCAGGGGCTGTAGATAGTACTGATAATACGGATGAACTAGTGAAACGGCTTCAAAGCAACTCCAAGATTATCATCACTACCATTCAAAAACTTAATGCGGCAGTTAGTAAGACGTGGTATAGCAGCAAGATTGATGCTATCCGTCATTCACGTATCGTGATGATATTTGATGAGTGCCATCGTAGTCATTTTGGGGATAGTCATAAGAAGATAATGAAGTTCTTTGACAATGCCCAAATATTCGGTTTTACTGGAACACCTATTTTCACCGAGAATGCTGTTGATGGACATACCACGAAGGAAATATTTGGAAACTGTCTCCATAAATATCTTATTAAAGATGCAATAGCGGATGAAAACGTGCTTGGCTTCCTTGTGGAGTATTATCACGGCAACGAAATAGTTGATAACGATAACCAAGCTCGTATGGAGGAGATTGCAAGATTTATCCTTAACAACTTCAATAAATCTACATTTGATGGAGAGTTTGACGCATTGTTCGCCGTGCAGTCTGTTCCTATGCTTATACGCTATTACAAAATTTTCAAATCGTTGAATCCTAAAATCCGTATAGGTGCAGTATTTACATACGCAGCCAATAATAGTCAGGATGATGAACAGACCGGTATGGGTACAGGGCAGTATGCAAAAGAGAGTGTGGGTGAGGCGGATGAACTGCAAGCCATCATGGACGATTATAATGAAAATTTCGGCACATCTTTTACCACAGAGAACTTCCGTGCTTACTATGATGACATCAATCTGCGCATGAAAAAGAAGAAGGCGGATATGAAACCGCTTGATCTTTGTCTTGTTGTGGGTATGTTCCTTACAGGCTTTGACAGTAAAAAGCTGAATACGCTCTATGTGGACAAGAACATGGAATATCATGGTTTGCTGCAAGCGTTCAGCCGAACCAATCGAGTATTGAACGAGAAGAAACGTTTTGGTAAAATAGTTTGTTTCAGAGATTTGAAAAACAATGTTGATACGGCTATTAAATTGTTCAGCAACTCTGATAATCCTGAAGATATAGTACGTCCTCCGTTTGAGAAAGTAAAGCAGGAGTACAAGAGTTTGGCAACTGATTTTCTGCAAAAATACCCGACACCAAGTAGTATAGACTTCCTGCAAAGTGAAAATGACAAGAAGAATTTTGTATTAGCGTTCCGAGACATTATCCGTAAACATGCAGAAATTCAGATATACGAAGATTACAGCGAGAATGCTGAAGACCTCGGTATGACTGAACAGCAGTTTAATGATTATAAGAGTAAATACCTTGATATTACAGTTGGGTTTGTTGATCCACCTGCTGCACCGACAACTGTAGCTGAAGATCCAGCCCCATATGGAAATAATCAAGGGTTGGAAGATATTGATTTCTGTCTTGAACTTTTACATAGTGACATTATTAATGTGGCTTATATTCTGGAGCTCATTGCGGAACTAGACCCATATAGTGATGATTATTCAGAAAAACGGAAGCATATCCTTGATACAATGATTAAGGATGCCGGAATGCGAGGCAAAGCAAAACTCATTGACGGCTTTATTCAAAAGAATGTAGATGAAGACAAGGAAAACTTCATGAATGGGCGCAATAGAGCAGATGGAACTAATGAATTAGAGGAACGTCTGAACCAATATATTGTGTCAGAACGTAATAAGGCAGTGAGTGGTTTGGCTGACGAAGAACAAATTTCTGCCGAAGTGCTTAATCTCTACATAAAAGAGTATGACTATTTACAAAAGGAGCAGCCGGAGATTATACAAAAAGCATTGAAAGAGAAACATCTCGGTCTTATCAAAACTCGAAAGGCTTTGACGAGAATAATGGAAAGATTGCGTAGTATTATAAAAACTTTTAGTTGGGAATAATATAGAAAATAAGTTATGGCAGAATTAAATGTTAGTAGAAAAAACATACAAGGTCTATTAAGTTTAAACGATCCTACAACAAAAGGAAAAATATTTGTTATCCCAGAGTACCAACGACCATATCGTTGGGAAGTTGATACTTGTGATGTCCTTTGGAATGACCTTAAAAATTTTTTTGAAGAACATAAAGATGATGATAGGGAATATTTTCTTGGTTCGATTGTTACTTGTGATGATACAGATGAACAAAACCGCATTAATATTATTGATGGGCAGCAGCGTATAACGTCATTTTTATTATTACTCCGTGCGTTTTACTATAAATTGGAAGATCAGCTTGTAGATAATCCTTCTGATGAAGAAGTAGAGGGATTAATGAAGTCTATAGAGCCGTGTATCTGGAAAATTAATCCGATGACAAAGAAGGTTTCTAACAAAAAAGAGACCCATATTAAGACTTTGGTTGCAACAGATGATGATAAAATTGATTTTGATTTGATTTTGGAAAAAGGACAACCTCGTGATAAATCGGCTTCTTACTATTCCCGTAACTATTCTTATTTTTTAAGCTGTTGTGATGAATATGCCAAAACCCATTTGAACGGTTGGAAAGAGTTCTGTCTGTTCATTTTAGAGCGTTGTATAATCCTTCCAATTGAGTGTTCAGACTTAGATTCTGCACTTACGATATTCGGAACATTAAACAATCGAGGTCTTCCTTTGGCAGATTCAGATATATTTAAAGCCGAATTATATAAAACTCAGCCATCTAAACAAACTTTTGCAGATAAGTGGAAAGAATTAGAAGCCACTATTTCAGGAGCAGGATTTAATCTTAATGATTTATTTCGCTATTATACTTTTATTGATCGAGCAAAACGTGGCGATACAAGTAAAGAAATAGGTTTGAGAAGTTACTATTCAGGCAAAGGGAATAAGTATCCAATATTCAAAACACAAAGTTTTTTTGATGACTTATGTGATTTGGGTACCTTTTGGACTTCTATATATACAAACGATGGCGGTTTCTGCGAAGAAGAAGCCGCTAAATATATTCAATGTTTATTGGCTTATCCTAATGAATACTGGAAATACCCTATATCTGTTTTTTATCATAGAAATAAGACACTAAGTAGCGAGGATTTCAAAAAAGCATTTACTCCATATCTTAAAAAACTTATGTCCTTTATGCTCGTAAGGTTTATTGAATCTCCGATGGTAAATGCAGTTAAACAATATGTTTTTAATTTCTGTGTAGATACATGGAGAAATGGAGAAATTGATTGTGCTGGATATCAAATTCCTAATGATTTTAAGACTAGAATAAATGCGTTCTCTTCATCTAGAATCACAAAGTCTTTGCTGCTATTGAACGCATATCTTTTTGATGATAAACAAACTCTGATTATTGGAAAATCTGAAATAGAACATATTTTTCCACAAAGTTGGCAGGATACTAATTATAATGGATGGGAAAAATCAGATGCAGAAACACATTTAAATATGCTTGGAAATAAAATTATTTTTGAAAAGAGATTAAATATTCAAGCGGGAAATAATTATTTTGGAAAGAAAAAAGATAGGTATAAAGAATCTAAAATTCTGGAAGTACAATCCCTGTCCAAATTATCTCAAAATGATTGGTTAAAAGATGATATTGAAAGACGCAATATTAGAATAATAGAACGTTTATATGATTTCTTTATGTCTAGTTTGCCTGTGGATTCTAATGAAGATATCACTCTTTTGTTTGAATTAAAGGTAGGAGAAGAGATATTTCAGTTGTATCAGATTGTGGATAATGACACAGGTGGAGTATCTTATCGTTTGAATACACATATTTATGATATGAATAATGCTGATATATTTAATAAAAAAATGATAGATGAGTCTGATGTTTATTCTGATTTATTTATGGCATTACAATCAATAGATAAAAAGGCATTTATTAGCGGTAATCTAAATTTAACTGATGATAAATTTCAGAATGACATTTTAAATTATATACGTTCTTGAAAATACTACACAATATGAGCGAAGAATTACAACAGAAACTCCGTGACCAGCTTTGGGAGGTCGCAAATCGTTTGCGTGGCAATATGTCGGCAAGCGACTTTATGTATTTTACATTAGGTTTCATTTTCTATAAATACTTGTCAGAGAAAATAGAAAAGTATGCCAACAATGCTTTAGCGGATGACGAAGTGACCTTTAAGGAATTGTGGGAAACGGATGATCCCGATGCTGTTGAACTACAAGAGGAAGCCAAGAACCAATGCTTGGAGAATATCGGCTATTTCATTGAACCGAAATTTTTGTTTTCGTCAGTAATCGAAGCTATCAAACGAAAAGAGAACATTCTACCTATGCTTGAACGCTCATTGAAGCGCATTGAGGATAGCACTTTGGGACAAGATAGCGAAGAAGATTTTGGCGGATTGTTTTCTGACATAGATTTGGCTTCTCCTAAGCTGGGTAAGACAGCCGATGACAAGAATACACTCGTCAGCAATGTACTTCTTGCGCTAGATGATATAGACTTCGGGGTAGAGGCATCACAGGAAATTGATATTTTGGGTGACGCATACGAATACATGATTTCACAATTTGCTGCCGGTGCCGGAAAGAAAGCCGGAGAGTTCTATACTCCGCAGGAAGTCAGCCGCATCTTGGCGGAGATTGTTTCCATAGGACACCAGCGTTTGCGCAATGTCTATGACCCTACTTGTGGTAGTGGCTCGTTATTGCTCCGTGCGGCAAGTATTGGAAATGCTGTGGATATTTATGGGCAGGAAAAGAATCCGACAACTTACAACCTTGCCCGAATGAATATGTTGCTTCACGGCATCAGATTCAGCAACTTCAAGATTGAGAACGGTGACACGCTTGAATGGGATGCGTTTGGCGACACTCAATTTGATGCAGTTGTAGCAAATCCTCCGTTCTCTGCTGAATGGAGTGCTGCTGACAAGTTCAACACCGATGACCGTTTCAGTAAAGCCGGACGACTTGCTCCACGCAAAACCGCTGACTATGCCTTTATCCTTCACATGATTTACCACTTGAACGAAGGCGGTACAATGGCTTGTGTAGCTCCGCATGGTGTATTGTTCCGTGGTAATGCAGAGGGCGTTATCCGTCGTTTCCTCATTGAAAAGAAAAACTATGTGGATGCCATTATCGGCTTACCTGCTAATATCTTCTATGGAACAAGTATCCCGACTTGTATTCTTGTATTCAAGAAATGTCGCAAAGAGGATGACAACGTCCTGTTTATCGATGCCAGCAAAGAGTTTGAAAAGGTCAAGACCCAAAACAAACTCAGGGAACAGCATATCCACAAAATTATTGAAACCTATCGTGATCGTAAGGAAATAGAAAAGTACAGTCACCTTGCATCTCTGCAAGAAATAGCTGAGAACGATTACAATTTGAACATCCCTCGCTACGTTGATACTTTTGAGGAAGAAGAACCTATCGACATCAAAGCAGTAATGGCAGAAATCAAAGAGTTGGAAGCCAAACGTGCCGAGTTGGATAAAGAGATTGAAGGTTATTTGAAAGAGTTAGGTTTGGTAGAATAATGGAACTATGGCAGAGATAGATAACATCCCAGAAATGCGTCCCACGTTTGACAATATTCGTCGCCAAGATGAGAATGGCAATGAGTATTGGAGTTCACGTGACCTTTGTGCTGCTATGGGTTATTCGGCAAATTGGAAATTTCAAAGAGTCATAGACAAAGCAATTAAAGTAGCTGGCGAAAAAGGGATGAATGTGGACGACCATTTCAACCAATCGGTTGACATGGTTAGGATAGGTAGTGGTTCGTTTCGCAAAGTCAGTATATTCCGCTTGTCACGTTTGGCTTGCATGATTATTGCTCAAAATGCCGATGCTAAGAAAGTGTTGGTACAACAGGCAAGGGATTACTTCTCTCAGACTATTCCGACCGATGAATTGATGCAAAATGCGTTGAGCTCTAATATATTGCTTTACAAAACAGCACAAGGCGAAGCCAGAATAGAAGTGATATTCAATAGCGAAACATTTTGGATTTCACAGAAGCGTATGGCTGATTTGTTTGGGGTGGATGTACGAACTATCAACTATCATCTTAGTCAGATATATGAGACCGGAGAACTGACTAAAGAAGCAACTATCCGAAAAATTGGGATAGTTCAATCGGAGGGGGAACGAGATGTGGAACGCACACCGATGTTCTATAATTTGGACGCTATCATTGCCGTTGGCTATCGTGTCAATAGTTACCAAGCCACTCAGTTCCGTATTTGGGCCACTTCTGTATTGAAAGAGTTTGTGATTAAAGGCTATGCCCTTGACGATGAGCGACTGAAACAAGGAAAGCACTTTGGCAAAGATTATTTTGATGATTTGCTGGAGCGTATTCGTGAGATACGCACTTCCGAGCGTAGATACTATCAAAAGATAACCGACATTTATGCGGAATGCAGTGCCGATTACGACTCCAAATCCGAATGTACCAAATTGTTCTTCAAGATTGTACAAAACATGATGCACTTGGCTGTAACTCATCGTACTGCAGCTGAAATCGTGTATGAACGTGCTGATTCCGAGATGCCACACATGGGATTGACCACTTGGAAGAAAGCCCCTGATGGCAGAGTGCAAAAGTCTGATACGATAGTGGCAAAGAACTATCTGTCAGATCGAGAGGTTTCGGAACTTAACGGCATTACTACTTCTTTCTTAGAATTGGCGGAGCTTCGTGCCAAACGTCACATCATTACTACTATGGCAGATTGGAAACGGTACCTTGAACAGTTCCTCGGTGCGAATGATTATAACGCACAAGATACAGCAGGCAAAGTTTCGCAGGAAGAAGCGCGAGAGAAAGCATATAGTGAGTACGAAAAATATAAAGTGATTCAAGACAGGTCATTTATCTCCGATTTCGACCGCTTTAATGGTGACGACAAATTGTTGCCCTTTGACATTAACCCCAATAATGAGTAATGATTATGGAAAATAATAACGATAATAAAGTCCTTAATGTTCCCCATTTGAGATTTCCGGAGTTTAGTGGAGAGTGGAAGAAATGCAAGTTGGGAGATTTGTGTAATGTATTAATGTGTAAACGTATTTTAGTTTCTCAAACAAACACAGAGGATGGTGTTCCTTTTTATAAGATTGGAACAATTGGTAGTACTCCAGATGCCTATATATCGAAAGAATTATTTGACGACTATAAGGTGAAGTATAACTATCCTCGTAAGGGAGAGGTTATGATAACTTGTGCAGGAACAGTAGGAAAATGTGTCGTCTATGATGGGGAAGATGCGTATTTCCAAGATTCAAATATTGTGTGGATTGATAATCCTACACAATATATAAGCAATGGATTCTTATTTCATCTTTTGAGTAAAGTAGATTGGCGAAAATTAAATTCTACAACAATAATCAGAATTTACAATGATGATTTGCGCAACTTGAAAATGAGTTATCCACGAAAAGAAGAACAGCAAAAGATAAGTCATTTACTGTCACTTCTTGATGAGCGCATTGCCACCCAAAACAAAATCATTGAGGATTTGAAAAAACTAAAGTCTGCAATTATTGACCAGCTCTATTCTGCAATAAAAGGAAAAGGATATTCATATAGACAAATCTTTGAAATTGTAAATGAACGAAACAAACAACTTGAATATTCAAACATCCTTTCAGCAAGCCAAGAAAAGGGAATGGTAAACAGGGAAGATTTGAACTTAGATATTCAATTTGAGCGAAGCAATATCAATACTTATAAAGTTGTGAGAAAAGGCGATTATGTAATTCATTTACGTTCATTTCAAGGAGGTTATGCGTTTTCTGATAAGATTGGCGTATGCAGTCCTGCATATACAATATTGCGTCCGAATGATTTGTTGGAGTTTAGGTATCTGTCATATTATTTCACCTCGCAAAAATTTATCAAATCGCTGATTATTGTTACTTATGGCATTCGAG
>OLWY01001115.1_pt1 | contig 10715 bp, 4 predicted proteins | sample 1644171 | NCBI WGS metagenome assembly OLWY01 (sample SAMEA103958150, study PRJEB25191) | human gut metagenome | biome: human-associated habitat [ENVO:00009003]; feature: intestine environment [ENVO:2100002]; material: feces | place: Germany | collected 2013/2015 | reverse complement strand
ATAAGCACGAGGGAAGTACTTTTCAAGTACACATTAATAAAGCTTTTATAGAAGTAAAGGGAACCTGTTTTCAAATCAAGCAAACTAATGCTGAAAAAAATGAAATCACGCTGTTTCATGGTAAAATAGAATTTAATGTAGAATCTACAGGAGAGAAAATTATCATGTCTCCATCGCAAAAGGTAATGTATAATCCAAACAATGCACAAACATTAGTTGAGAATGTAATGGATATCAATTGGAAGGACGGAAGATACAACTTCAAAGAAACCCCATTACCCCAGCTCATTTCAATTGTAAATCAAATATACCAATCAAATATAATTCTAGAAGGAAAGTTTACTAAACAATCTTCATTCACAGGTAGCATCCGTTATGATGAAACATTGGATGACGTAATAGAGAAGCTTTGTTTCAGCCTTAACCTCACATACAAAAAACAGAATAGTAAAATAGTAATATATAATTAACCATATTTCTAATAATTAACCCAATATTTAACCTCACAACAAGTTAAATCATGAAAAAAAATCACAGTTGTTACCGGAGGCGATATCTGAAGCATATCGCACTCGTTTTGCTCTTTTACCCCTTGTCCGCTCTTGGAGCTCAGGGACACATATCTATCAAGGGGCAATCAATCACTATTATGCAAGCTATCCAGCTTATAGAAAAAAACAGCGACTACACGTTTTTCTACAATGCAGCAGATCTCGAAGACAAACAACGGAAAGACATTAATTGTAATGGTCCTATTGACGAGATTCTGGATGAAGTTTTCAAAGACAGCGGTATTAGCTATATCGTAAAAAACAAAGAGGTTATTCTCAACGTACAAAAAACGAATAACACCCAACAAAAGAAAAAACGTACTGTAACCGGTACTATCATAGACGCAGTGGACGATAGCCCCATCATTGGAGCTAACATCACGATTAAAGGTGACAAGAACACTGGTACAATCTCGGATATTGATGGTAATTTTAGTCTTTCCATACCCGACAATAAGACGATCCTTGTCGTAACTTACATCGGATATAAAACTCGTGAAGTTCCTGTAGAAGATCTAGGGAATATCAAAATTGTACTGGAAGGAGACGATCATACCTTGAATGAAGTTGTCGTAGTCGGTTCCGGTACCCAAAAGAAGGTCAGCGTAACAGGAGCTATCACAAGTATAAAAGGTGCCAGCCTCAAACTGCCGTCATCTACCCTGTCCAACTCATTTGCCGGAAAGTTGGCGGGTGTCATCGCAAAAACAAACTCCGGAGAGCCTGGCTCCGGTGCCGAATTTTACATTCGCGGTATCGGTACTTTTGGTGGACGAGCAACTCCTCTGATTTTATTGGATGATGTAGAAATATCATCCGGTGACCTTAATTATGTGCCAGCCGAGAATATTGAAAGCTTCTCTATCCTTAAAGATGCATCTGCCACCGCTATCTATGGTTCACGCGGAGCTAACGGTGTAATGATCGTCACAACTAAAGGCGGAGAATACAATAGTAAAACATCCATCAACGTTACAGCGGAAAACTCTTTCAACTACTTAGACAAGTTCCCGGAATTTGTGGACGGAGCTACTTACATGGATATGTATAATAAAGCTTCATTAGCCAGAAACTCTTCCGCTACACCCAAATACAGTGCTACAGACATGGAACGCACGGCATCCGGAGTCAACCCATACCTATACCCCGATGTAAACTGGCAAGACGTATTGTTCAAAAACATGAGTATGCGCCAACGTGCCAACGTCAACATTTCCGGTGGTGGTTCTAAAGTTAAATATTACATGAGTTTGGATGTCAGCCATGATTCAGGCTTGCTGAACACAGGGAAAGCATATTCATGGAACAACAATATTAATATAATGAACTATACCTTCCAGAATAATATTGCTTATAAACTGACGCCGACGACAACAATCAAAATGAATATGAACGCTCAGATCCGTCAGAAAAAAAGCCCGAATGTATCAAGCGAGGATTTGTTCAAACAGATTCTGACTACTACCCCCATAGAATTTCCGGTTACTTATCCAAGTCAGGACGGGCGTATCATGTACGGCAATAACATCATCTCAGGAAGTACCTTATACACGAACCCCTATGCCAGGATGATGACATCCTTTGCCGAAACGAACGAAAATACACTTAACACAGTTATCAAGATAGACCAGGATTTGGATTTTATCACTAAAGGGCTTAAAATTAATGCTTTTGTAAATTTCAAAACCTGGTCAAGTTCTTACTTTGATCGTAGCATTGCCCCTTATTATTATCGCATAAAAAGCGGAAGCTACGATGAAACCGACCTGGAAAATACGAATTATGAATTGGAACTGCTAAATTCGAATGGCAGCGATTATATCAGTCAGTCGGCTATCGGAAAGTCTTCCGACCAAACATTTGAATTACAGTTCAACCTAAACTACGCCCGTCAATTCGGTCTGCATAATGTAGGTGCCATGTTACTCTACAAACAACGCGAATACAGAAGCGACGTGTTACCCAACCGTAATCAAGGCCTTTCCGGACGTCTTACTTATGATTACGGACAACGCTATCTGTTTGAGTTTAACTTCGGTTACAACGGGACCGAACGTCTGGCCAAAGAAGACCGTTTCGGATTCTTCCCTGCCGTCTCTTTAGGATGGGTAATAAGCAATGAAGCTTTCTTCGAACCAATGAAAAATGTAGTGGACAATCTCAAGGTCAGAGGTTCCTACGGTCTTGTAGGTAGCGATGACCTGGCAACAGCCGGCGGAAGTTATTACCTGTATATAGACAAGATTACAAACAACGACCTGTCTTATCTGAAATGGACTTCCGGACAAAATATGGACTACCAATTAGGAGGTCCTCAGATGGCATACTACGCCATGTCCGGTTTGGGATGGGAAAAAGTAAAGAAGCTCGATATCGGTATTGATTTTACATTGTTCCGCAACTGGACATTTACCTTCGATTATTTCTACGACAAGCGTTATGACATCTTCATGAACCGTGAAGCATGGCCGCAATCACTGGCTTATCATATTGCCAAACCTTGGAGTAATATTGGTAAAATGGATAATAAGGGAGTAGAATTCAGTATTAATTATGCCAATAACTTCTCCAGAGATTTGTCTGTCAGTCTACAGGCAAACTTCACCTACAACAAAAATAAAATGGTCTATGTGGATGAACCGGAATATCCGACTATATGGAAGTCAGAAACCGGAAAACCTTATTCACGCATTACCGGCTACATAGCAGAAGGCTTATTCAAGTCACAAGAAGAAATAGATAACAGCCCTGCCCAGAATTTGGGTTCTACACCCAAGGTCGGAGATATTAAATATCGTGACCTTAACGGTGATGGTATCATTGATTCGGATGACCAGACGATGATCTCCAAATATGGAAGTACTCCACGCTTACAATACGGATTTGGCGGAACTGTCAACTACAAAAAGTTTGATTTTGGTGTCTTCTTCAGTGGCTCTGCTCTGCGTTCTATCATGACAAACGGTATTGACCCTTTCCAAGAAGGAATAGCCGTCGGTAACAGAAATGTATTAAAATATATAGCTGATAATTACTGGTCGGAAGAAAAACTGAATTGGGATGCCAAATATCCTCGTCTGGGATTACTTGCAACAGACGTTGCCAACAATACAGTGAACAGTAGTTACTGGTTGAGAAATGGTTCTTTCCTCCGATTGAAGAATGTAGAAGTAGGATATAAGATACCTTACGGACGTATTTTCGTCAGCGCAGCCAATCTATTCACCTTTAGTCCGTTTGACCTTTGGGATCCTGAACTGTCTTCTTGGAACAGTTATCCTATGCAAAAAACTGTCAATGTCGGAATTCAACTTCAGTTCTAATTTATTATGAGAAAAAATATGAAACTAACACGCATCTTTCAAAATATAAGTATAGCAGTTATTATCACTGCATTGGGCTTAACCTCATGTGATTATCTAGACGTTGTTCCACCCGAACAACCCAATATCGATGACGCAATGTCAAGCCCCACCCGAGCTTTAGGATTTCTTTATTCCTGTTATGGAGGTGTCAGTACAGACTTACCCAGTGCCTATCTGGGGGAAATAAACTCTACGACAGACGAATATGTATTACCTTATTCATGGAACACAGACGGTTATTGGGGCGCCTATGCATTTAACACTGCATCATCCACTAACCAAGACTGGCTATGGGGAACTACTTACCAATATATAGGACAATGTTATCTGTTTTTACAAAAGTTGGAAAATGCGGGAAGCGACATTGCATCTGATGCAGAAAAGGAACAATGGAGAGCCGAATGCCAATTCCTGGTAGCTTATTACCACTTCGCTACTTTAAGAAGATATGGTCCCATCCCAATTACAGACTCGTACATTCCGATGGATACCCCAACGTCAGAGTATAATGGACGTTTTCACTTTGACTATTGTGTAGACTGGATTGCGAACCAGCTGGATGAAGCCGCCAAAGTACTTCCTGCCAACCGCACCGTTACCAATGAATGGGGTCGCGCTACATCTACTATAGCTAAAGCTGTAAAAGCACGTTTGTTACTTTATGCCGCATCTCCTTTATGGAACGGAAGTTTCCCCTACCCTAACTGGCAGAATGAGAATTTCGAGACTCCGGGTTACGGTAAAGCTTTGGTAAGCAATACTTATGACAAGAGCAAATGGGAAAGAGCACTTGCCGCATGTCAGGAAGCACTTACATTAGCTACAACTTCCGGTGACCGTGAACTTTACGATGACGACGAATATTACTCCCGACAATCCCTGAACTTACCTTTTGTTCCCGGAGTAGCAGACGTGGAAGATAATAAAGAATTCCTGAAAAACGTAATGAAGATGCGCTATGCCGTAAGTACACGTGAATCTGAAGGAAACAAAGAAATTATCTGGGGATTATCCAACCAGTTTGATTTTTATTCCCGTTATCCGCTTCGTATTCTGAAGAAATCGGATGGAACATGGCATGCTGGTTATAGTGGTGTATCTCCTACATTATATACGTTCGAACATTTCTATACAGCTAACGGGAAACTACCTGAAAAAGACCTTGACTTTACTCCTTCCTCTGAATGGTTTGAGTCAGCAGGTATCTCTTCACGGGAAGACATTATCAAATTGAATGTGGGTCGTGAACCTCGTTTCTATGCATGGATGGCTTTTGACGGTGGTGACTACGGAACTAAATTTGCGGCCGGTTCTCCTCTGAAACTGGAAATGAGGAATTCGGAAATGCACGGTTACAATCCGTCTCTATTTAATCGTGACCATAGTGTCACAGGGTTCCTGACACAAAAGTTTGTTGATCCGGTAACTGAATTCTATACAGCCGGCGGTTCTACAAGCGGAACAAGCGCACCTACTATCTTATTCCGCCTGGCCGAACTCTACCTAAACGTAGCAGAATGCCATGCAGCATTAGGAAATACACAGGAAGCCATTGATGCACTAAATCCTGTTCGTGAACGTGCCGGAATCCCTAAATTAACATTGGCTGATATCACAAATAATATGACAATAAAAGACTGGGTACACAATGAACGTTTTGTTGAATTATGGAACGAAGGTCACCGCTTCTTCGATGTCCGCCGTTGGGCAGAAGGAGCCAAGTACTTTGGAGCAAACAAACGGGAAGGATTGAATGCAGAAGTTCAAAGTCCCACATTCGAAGAATTTAATAAACGAACTACAGTTGATGCACCTTATGTGTGGGAAAACCGCATGTACCTGAATCCGGTATTCTACAACGAAGTATACAAAAATCCGCAAATGGTACAAGCACCCGGATATTAATTATTTTTTATTCATTCATAACAATATAGAATATATATGAAACATATATCAATAGCATTGTGTTTGTGCGGGATGATTCTGATGAATACTTCCTGCGACAATTATGACGATACCTATCCGCAGGAATATGAGAAAATACTATCACTGCAGACCACCGGTGAGCAAGCCGTAGATCTTTATAAAACAGGAGAGGCTACTAACTATTCAATAACGGTCATTAAATCCGGAAGTCAACCCACATTGACAGCTTCTGCCCATATCGGTGCAATGGATGCAGTCAATTTTGAGAAGTATATCTCCGAGAGAGGTTTGGACTATGTGGCAATGCCTGCCAATTGTTATTCGTTCAACATGGAAGAACTCGATTATTCTTCTGCTGAAACCTATAAGATCATCAATTTACAGTTGAATACCAACGAGATAGAAATCTTTGAGCAGACTCTTGAAGAGGGACAAACGTGTGTCCTTCCAATCATGCTGACCAGTACATCCGATTCCATCCTGGCGGATAAAAACACATTAGTTCTGAAACCGGAGATTATTACTCCCTCTCTTTCAGTCACTGAATCCAGTTCAGGAACCGTGACTAAATATCTGCCCCAAAGTGGAGGCACCATTGCTCTTGATTTAGGATTGCAAGTCGAAAACCAATGGAATTTCACCTGTAAAGTAGCAATTGATGAAACTACTACTACCTTAGAAGGAGCAACGTTGGTTTCGGATATCATCTCATTTGAGCCTGGAAACACATCTTCTGTTCAAGTTAATATCCCTAAGTTTACGAAGACCTCCGGAAATGTGGGTATAAAGATTCTGGAAATTAATGGAAAAGACGGTTTCGAATTCGACACGAATCCATTTATACTGGTTGCATCTGTTGAAAAATACAGTCTGACAGCGGACATGCTTTCCAGTAATGCAATAGAACCGTCAGAAGGTTCCTTAGCTAATTTATTGGATGGAGATATAGGTACCTACTTCCACAGCGCGTGGAGTGTATCAATTGCCGACAAGCATTATGTTCAAGTAAAATTGCCCGTATCAACTAAGACATTCCGTTTCACCTATACAAACAGATCAAATAACGGAAATGCCGCTTTGGCAGGGTTCAATTTATATACAGGAACGAATGAGAACAATTTACAACTTTACAAGCGTTTTGCGTGGGATGAAGATGGTCTCCCGTCAGGTGCTGCAGGAGTTTATGTTTCTCCCGACGTTTCAATAGACAATGCTGCCAACACCTTACGCTTTGAATGTGAAAGCAACTGGACCAGTGGTTCCTTCTTTGTATGGAGCGAATTTAGTCTGTTCATACTGTCCGAATAATAAATGAGAGACAAAGGGTGAGTCAGACTTTTGATTCACCCTTTTATACCTCATCTATCTTAAAAACTAATACAGCAAAAAAATGACAATAAAAAGATTCATTACTAACCTGTTAGCCCTTTTTACTCTATTCACAGTTTCACTGGCATGCAAGGATACCGAAAAATCGATTATAAATAGCTCCTTCAGTATCAGTGAAGAATATCTGATACAAAATCTGGATAAATCAAGTACGTCTGTCCAGATTCCAATTAACACATCTATGGAGTTAGCTCAATGGAGTGTCTCTTATGAAGCAAACTGGCTACAATGCTCAAAACAAAAGACAGCAGCAGAAGGAACTTTCCTGAGAATTACAGTGAATGAAAATACAGGCGAAACCAAAAGAACAGCCAACATAAAAGTAACATCAACTACTGCTACCTATACTATCACCGTTAATCAATATGCCAAAGGCGAAGTAATTGTTGAGGGTGACATCAAGGTTACACCAACCGGAGGCAAAGCGAGTGAGCATCAGGAGGGACAGGATATTGAAAATACATATGATGGCAAATTTTCAACTGATGGAGCTGCCCCTTTCCACACTCCGTGGGGACAATCCGCCAAATTCCCTGTCACGCTGGAATACTATTTTAAAGGAGATACGGAAATAGACTACTTAATTTATTATACACGATCCGGTAATGGAAACTTCGGAAAGGTCAAAGTATATACAACAACCAATCCTGACCGATCAGATTATACATTACAGGGAGAATATGACTTTAAAGAGCAGAATGCTCCTTCCAAAGTTTCATTTTCAGAAGGCATAAAAGCGACCGGAATCAAATTCGAAGTATTAAGCGGTCTGGGTGATTTTGTAAGCTGTGATGAAATGGAATTTTACAAAACAAATACGGATAAAACACTGGATAAACAACTTCTTACCGTATTCACCGATATAACTTGTACGGAAATAAAGAACAACGTCACCAACGAACAGATACAAGCTCTGCCAGACTATTTCGTCAGAATAGCAGAAGCGGTTCGTGACAATACATACGACAAATGGGAAAAAGAATTTCGCATTCGCAGCTATGAACCATACAGTAATATTGCTGAATGGGCGGATAAATTAATGACTAAGAAATATAGTGATCTCGACAATCCGACTGGTATATCCGTCAAGGCAGGAGACGATATCATCGTATTGGTTGGTGACACATACGGACAGAATATTTCAATGCAGTGTATTTGGGAAACAGGAACAGAATACAAGCAAACAGCTTCTTCAGGCGATGTCTATATGCTAAATCCCGGAGTCAACAAACTGACTATGAAAGGAGAAGGACAATTGTTTGTCATGTACAACACCGAACTGACTTCAAATACAGCAAAACCCATCAAAATTCACATACCACTCGGAAGTGGCACAGTGAACGGTTTCTTCGACCTGAAAGAACATAAGACAGACGAAAAATACGCTGAATTATTGAAAAAATCAACACACAAATACTTCTGCATACGCGGTGAAAAGATCATGTTCTATTTCCACCGCAACAAATTATTGGAATATGTACCCAACAACATCCTCTCAGCTATCCATCTATGGGATAACATTGTCGGCTGGCAACAAGAATTAATGGGAATTGACGATGTACGCCCATCACAAGTCAACAACCATTTATTTGCCATCTCACCGGAAGGAAGTTATATGTGGGCTTCTGACTATCAAATCGGATTTGTCTATACCTACTTAGGCAATATCTTGTTGGAAGATAATGTAATGGCAGCGGAAGATAACGCGTGGGGACCAGCTCATGAAATTGGCCATGTTCATCAGGCAGCTATTAACTGGGCCAGTTCTACCGAATCATCTAATAATCTGTTCTCTAATTTCATTATCTATAAATTAGGAAAATACAAATCGCGTGGTAACGGGTTAGGAAGCGTTGCAACCGCCCGTTATGCCAACGGGCAGGCTTGGTATAATATGGGAGACGCAACCCACCAGAACGAAGACACAGAAACGCATATGAGAATGAACTGGCAACTATGGATTTACTATCACCGATGCGAATATAAAACAGATTTCTGGCAAACACTTTTCAAACTGATGCGTGAAGTGAATATGACCGAAGGTGAAGATCCCGGGAAAAAGCAACTTGAATTTGCCAAAATGGCAAGTAAAGCCGCCAATCAGAACCTGACAGACTTTTTCGAGATGTGGGGATTCTTCGAACCTGTCAATACGACTATCGAACAGTATGGAACATACAAATACTATGTAAGTGATGCGATGATTCGGGAAGCAAAAGAATACATGGCACAATTCCCTGCCCCGAAACATGCTTTCCAATACATTGAAGACAGAAAGAAAAGTGAGTTTCCACCGAATGACTACCGCTATTCGGCAGTCGGAGATGTCGGATATTACACTCAATTCAAAGAAAATCAGAAGATAACCAAAGCTATCACGGCAGAGCTGGCAGGACGCAAGGTCTCCATCCAAAACGGAGATGAAGCTGTGGCTTTTGAACTCAGAGAGAATGATGAAAATGGAAAATTACTTTATTTTTCTACCTTCACGACTTTCGAGATTCCTTCATCTATATTGATGGTGAATGCCAAATTATATGCCGTACAAGCTGACGGAAAACGTATTCTGTTATAAGAATAATTTAACTTAACACACATTACAGATGTAGAAACGGCATCGCTCACTGTTCGGGCGATGCCGAAAATATCATTATAACATAGCGAATAGTGCGACTCTTTTTCTACCAAAAATATAGACGGGCAATGAAAATATCTACAATAATTACACTGGATTGATTAATTAATTAGTATTTTTGACACCGAAATGAAAAACCAATTAATAACCCCCAATTAAAAATTAAAAGAAAGATGAAGAAACTACTACTTAACACACTCATCGGTCTTGCATTGTTGACCTGCCAGACCAGTTTTGCTCAAAAGACAAAAGCAAAGTTCTCTCCGATTAAAGTAGAAACTCCGGCTCGTCCGGCAAATCAGCAAGATGTAATCCAACTCGTTACTCCTAAACTTGAAACAGTCCGTGTAGGCTTTATCGGATTGGGAATGCGCGGTCCCGGTGCGGTCGAACGCTGGACACATATTCCGGGAACTCAGATTGTAGCTTTATGCGATCTTCTCCCCGAACGTGTTGAAAATGCTCAAAAGATACTGGAGAAAGCTGGTCTGCCGAAAGCAGCTTCCTACGCAGGAGACGAAAAAGCATGGAAAAAGCTCTGCGAACGTGACGATATCGACGTGGTATACATAGCTACAGACTGGAAACACCATGCAGACATGGGTGTATACGCTATGGAACATGGCAAACATGTAGCCATCGAAGTACCTGCCGCTATGACACTGGATGAAATCTGGAAGCTAATCAACACTTCTGAAAAGACTCGCAAACACTGTATGCAACTGGAAAACTGCGTATATGACTTCTTTGAACTGACTTCACTCAATATGGCACAACAAGGTGTATTCGGTGAGGTACTTCACGTAGAAGGTGCTTATATACACAATCTGGAAGACTTCTGGCCGTATT
>OLWY01001108.1_pt1 | contig 10755 bp, 6 predicted proteins | sample 1644171 | NCBI WGS metagenome assembly OLWY01 (sample SAMEA103958150, study PRJEB25191) | human gut metagenome | biome: human-associated habitat [ENVO:00009003]; feature: intestine environment [ENVO:2100002]; material: feces | place: Germany | collected 2013/2015 | reverse complement strand
TTTCAGGCATTCGACTATGAAACCCGTGCTTACAAAAAGATAAATATCCGTTATATAGATAATAAGGTGGTTTATCTGGACAGCGGCGCTACGGCGCAGAAACCCGAGTGTGTGATCGAAACGGTCGATTGCCTGCACCGGGAGTCGAATGCCAATATCCACCGGGGGGTTCATTTTCTTTCGGAGGAGGCTACCGAGATGTACGAGGCTGCCCGGGCTCGTATCGCCGAGTACATCGGTGCGGAAGCCCGGGAGGAGGTCGTTTTCACGGCCGGAGCTACTGCGTCGCTCAATACGGTGGCGTATGCGTGGTGCGAACGCTTTCTCCGGGCGGGCGACAATATCGTCGTCAGCGAGATGGAGCACCATTCCAATATCGTACCCTGGCAGCTTGCCGCCGAGCGCAAGGGTGCCGAGATCCGCGTGCTGCCTTTCGACGAGGAGGGGCGCCTGATGACCGAGCGCCTGCCGGCGCTGATCGACGCCCGTACCCGCGTGGTGGCGGTGACGCAGGCTTCCAACACGCTGGGGACGCGGCCCGATCTGCGCCCGGTGATCGACGAGGCTCACCGGGTCGGTGCGATCGCGGTGGTGGACGGATGTCAGGGTGTCGTGCACGGCGGTGTCGATGTGAAAGCGCTGGACTGCGATTTTTACGCCTTCTCCGGTCATAAACTCTATGCCCCGACGGGTATCGGCGTGCTGTACGGCAAGCGGGATTTGCTCGACCGGATGCCTCCGTTTCTCTCCGGCGGCGACATGGTCGATCGGGTGTCGTTCGAAAAGACGACTTTTGCACCTGTCCCGTTGAAATTCGAAGCGGGTACGGCCAATTTCGTGGGGGCGATCGCGCTGGGCGAAGCGGTGCGCTATGTCCGGCAGTTCGATGCGGCGGAGGTCGAGGCGCATGAACGGGCGCTGCTGCTGCGTGCTACCGAAGGGCTGGAGCGAATCCCCGGCCTGCGGATTTACGGTACGACGCCGGACAAGTGTGCGATCGTATCGTTCAATGTCGAGGGGGTGCATCCCTATGATATGGGCATGATCCTCGACAAGCTCGGCATCGCCGTTCGTACGGGACAGCACTGTGCCGAGCCGGTGATGACGCATTACGGAGTCACGGGTATGTGTCGGGCTTCGTTTGCGATGTATAATACGCTGGCGGAAGCCGACGCCCTGGTCGCCGGGGTCGAGCGGGCCGTGAAGATGCTTAAATAGCAAGGATATGCTGATAGTATTGGAAGGACTGGACGGCGCCGGGAAATCGACCCAGGTGGAACTTGTGCGCCGCATGTTTGCCCAAGAGGGGGTGGAGAGCCATTTTCTCCATTTTCCGCGTTTCGACGCGCCGGTGTACGGCGAGCTGATCGCCCGCTTCCTGCGGGGTGAACTCGGGGCTGTGGACAAGGTCGATCCTTATCTGGTCGCTCTGCTTTTCGCCGGTGACCGGGCCGATGCTGCCGCGCAGTTGCGCTGTTGGCTCGATGCGGGCCACGCCGTCGTGCTCGACCGGTATGTCTATTCGAACGTGGGGTTCCAGTGCGCCAAATTGCCTGCCGGGGACCGGCAGGAGGAGCTGCGGCGGTGGATCCTCGACCTGGAGTTCGGCTATTACGGAATTCCCCGTCCGGACGTGTCGCTGTTTCTGGATGTGCCTTTCGCCTTTACGGAGAAAAAGCTCTCCGAGGTACGCGAAGGCGACGACCGCGAATACCTGAAAGGGGAACGCGACATCCATGAGGCATCGCTCGACTTGCAGCGTCGTGTGCGGGAGGTTTACCGTGCAGCCGCTGCTGCGGACGACCGCCTGCGGATTATCGATTGCAGCGATGCGCAGGGCGGGATGGACTCTCCCAATGCGATTTTCGCCCGCATCCGCACCGAGATAGAACGTTTTCGGTAAGCGAGGGCAGAGCCCGCAAGCGGTCTCTGCCGAGCGAAGAAAACGAAGAAGTCAATTCAACGTTTTCGGTAAGCGGGGCAGAGCCGAATTTGTGTGGATTGTGCCGGGTGGAGAAAACGAAGCGTGGAATTAGTGTATGAGATGAGCGCCTTTTCGAATGATGCCGGAGAAGTGCCCGGAGGGGCGGTTCGGTATATTCGATAAGCGGATGAGTCGTTTTGTCCGTGTCCCGACGGATGCGGAGCGTTGAGCGAAAAGGGAGTCCGGAAAAAGTCGGCAATCCGAAACGGCTTTGCGGGACGCTCGGACGCAGACCGAAAGGCGGGAAGTTTTGAGTTTTAACGATGAGAACGACTCCGGACGAGTGCGGGATGCCTGCGGAGAAAATGAAGAAAAGATCGTATATAACCTGTTCGAAAATGATGAAACCTATGCTGTCGCAACGGGCCCGGAGCCTGATTACCGGAGTTTGCCGCCTGGTGCTGGCCGTCGTGTTCATCGTGTCGGGCTTTACGAAGGTGATCGATCCCTGGGGAACGTCGATCAAGATCAACGAATACCTCACGATTTACGGGTTCGATTATCTGATTCCGGCCAGCATGGTCTTTTCGATTTGGCTGTGCGGCGCCGAGATGATGATGGGTTGCATGCTGCTTTGCAAGGTGCGTATCCGGCTGGTGTCGATCTTCGCTCTGGTGTCGATGCTTTTCTTTACGATCCTTACCTTTTTGAGTGCGACGTTCATCCCGGTAGAGGACTGCGGCTGTTTCGGTGAGGCGATCAAACTCTCCCCCTGGGAAACATTCTTCAAGAACCTGGCCTTGCTGCCGATGGCGGCCGTCGTGTGGGCTTATTACCGGAACGATAAGATTCTTGCCTTCCGCCGTTCGGAGGTCGCATTGACGGTTTTTTTCTTCCTTCTGACGATGGGGCTGGGGTTCTATTGCTATTGTCATCTTCCGTTGATCGATTTTCTGCCGTATAAGATCGGGGTGAATATCCGCGAGGAGATGCACGCCTCTTCTGCGGCCGGTCCCGAGGGAGAGTTGCAGACCGTGCTGGTTTATCGCAATCGCATGACGGGGGAGGAGCGGGAGTTTGCGCTCGATGATACGGAGTGGCAGGACGATACGGTCTGGGAGTGGGTCGATACGAAAATTCTGGGAGAGGTACCGGAGATGAATCCGATGATCGAGGAGTTCGCTCTGCGCAATGGCGCGGAAGATGTGACCGACCGGGTGCTCGCTACTCCGGGACGGCTCTATTTGATCTGTGTGACGCGTTTCGACCGCATCGGCCGCAAGTGCGAGGATCGTTTGGAGCGGCTCGTGGAGCGTGCGTTGCAGGAAGGGGCGCATGTCGTCTGCATCACGCCCGAACCCTTGCAGGGAAACGGCATCCATTCGTTCGGGAAAAGCACGCCGGTTCCTTGCTACAACATCGATGGATCGACGCTCAAGACCATGTTGCGGGCTCATACGGGTATTGTCGTGCTCGACGACGGGGTAATCGCCGACAAGCGGAACTGTCGGGACATAGACTGAATCGGGCGTCAGTATTTCCGGTGCTATGCGCGGAAGCCGGGGTTGCTCCGGGCTGCGGAGGCGAGGGGTGAGTTCCGGTTTCCTGCCTGACGGAGTACCGGGACAGACGTTCCGGGTATTGTCGGAAGTAGAGAATATGCGGAAGGGCGATTCCTTCCGATAAAAGACCGTGTGTCATAAAGGCGCACTGTTGTGTCATTATCGGGAGCGGGCGAGTCATTTACGGCAGTAAATTCCTGTCGCCTTTACCTTCAATGCCTTGCATTGCATCCATTCTGACAACCTTAAGGGCTGTGCCTGGAACTTTCATTTCGACACAGCCCTTTCGTTGCTTTTTCGTAATTTGTAGTGCTTCGGCCTATTTCGTATTGACGATCGCGATTTCGTCGGCTACCGGAGCGATCTTGCGCAGCATCTGCACGCCGCCGCAATGTTTGTCGTGGGCCAGGTTGATGGCCCGGCTTACTTTCATCTGGTCGTTTTCGCATTCGCATTGTACGTTATAGACGATGCGGAAAGATTTGAAGACGCTGCTCGATTGTACGGTTTCCGTGTCGAGTTCACCCGATATGCTGAGTTCGAAGCGGGTCGGAGATACGCGCTCCTTTTCCATGATCGCCATCGCGGTCATGCCTGCGCAAGTTACGCCGGCCAGCAACATCAGCTCTTTGGGATTTAGTTGGTCGCATTTCTTGTTTCCTTCGAGGACATAGGTCCGTGCCGAAGTCATCTGTATAGTTACCTGTTGGATCATAACGATAAATTTTTAGGTTGAATTTTCTTTTTTTTGTTTTTATCCGGCAGAATATGCGGGCGGTTTTGCCTTCGTTCGTCGAAAAGATTCTTTTTTCTTTTCTGTCGGGCAACAATCGTTCCCAAATGGTGCGTCTGCCCCGGGAAATCGTTATCTTTACGGGAAATGACTCCGATTTGAACGAATGCACGGGACTGGGGCTAAATAAATTTGGCGCTGGGCCCGGCTTTCGCTATCTTTGTAGAAGATAGGATTCGGTTCGGCAATTTTCGAGAGCAAGTTCTCTCGGTTACCCTCGCTTTTCACTATCTTTGCAAAAGATCGGAGGCGGTTCGGCAATCTTTGCGTGCAAGCCCGCACGATTGCCCTCACCTTTCACGATCTTTGACATAGTCTTAGATAGGATGCGCCTCGGAAAATTGGGAACAAGTTTCCATTTTTCTCTCGGCTTTCACTATCTTTACCGAAAAAATATTTTGATTCGGGCAGGAAGCGCCTCGGGCAGCGCTGAACAGGTCGGACTTACCACCGGGTGTTCGCTATCTGCGTTCGAATTATTGTGTGTGCGTTATGAAGAGAAACATCCTGTATTTATTGTCGATAGGCATTTGCCTGTTCACTTGTGTCGGGAGCCATGCTGCGGCACCGGAAACCCGGGCGCATCTGGAGCGGGGGCGTTCGCTTTTCGATCACGGGCGCTGGACAGATGCCCGTTATGAATTGCTGAAGGCCCGCGAGGGAGCGGACCGGGACGACCGGCTTACGCTCCAGCAGATCGATTATCAGTTGGCGGTTTGTGCCTTGAAGCTCGGCAGCCGGGATGTCGAGGCGATGCTCGCCGACTTTTCCAAGCGTTATCCCGAGTCGGTTTACAACAACGACCTGCGGTTCGCCCAGGGGTTGCTTTATTGCAGCCGGTCGGAGTATGATAAGGCGCTCGCATGTTTCGGACGGGTGAACTACCGGGCTTTGGACAGAACCCGGCGCGAGCAGTACGACCTGCGCATGGGATATATCGAATTCGGCCGGGATGACTATGACCGGGCGATGACCTATTTCGACCGGATTAATCCCCAAAGCGAATTTTACGATCACGCTCTCTATTATAAGTCCTACATCGCCTATGCGCGGGAACAGTACGACTGGGCCAGAAGCGGGTTCGAACGATTGCTTAAAAGCGAGGCTTACGGCGAGGTGGCGCCCTATTACCTGCTGCAAATCGAGTTCAAGCAGGGGAATTACCGCTACGTGGTCGAGAACGGCGAAGAGTTGATCCGCCGGGCATCGCCCCGCCAGCGGGCCGAACTCTCGCGGGTCATGGCCGAAGCGTGGTTTCGCTTGGGCGAATATTCCAAACCGCTGGACTACCTCGACGCTTTCGTGCAGGCCGGCGGAGAAATGGGCCGGGATGAAAATTATCTCTACGGATTCTCCCTCTACCGCACGGCCCGCTACGACGATGCCGCAGAGTATCTGCGCAAGGCGTGCGGAGCCGACGACGCTCTGACGCAGAACGCCTCCTACCACTTGGCCGACTGTTACTTGCGCGGCGGGGACAAGCAGCAGGCGATGCAGTCGTTCGCCATGGCTTCGAATGCCGAATTCGATTCCGCGATTGCCGAAGACGCGCTGTTCAACTATGGAAAATTGCAATACGAACTGGGAGGCGGACGTTTCAACGAAGCGATTCAGGTACTCAACCGCTATGTCGCCCAGTATCCGTCGTCGCCCCGTGTACGCACGGCCAAAGAGTTGTTGGCGGCGGCCTATTACAATTCGCACAATTACGACGAAGCGTACGAGATCATCGCCTCCTATCCCGATCCCGACGGCGACCTGCTGGCCGCCAAGCAGAAGATCGCCTATTTCCGCGGCTTGAGCGCACTGGAAAAGGGCGATACGGAGGGGGCCGGGCGTTATCTGGCGGAGTCCGCCCGTATCGGAATCAGTCCCAAATACAATGCGCTGGCAACCTTCTGGCAGGGTGAAATCGCTTACGGCAGGGGAAATTACGACGTTGCTTTGCGCGATTACGAGTCCTACCTGAAGCGGGCGCCGAAAACCGAGCCCGAATATGCGATGGCTTTCTACAATACGGGGTATTGCCACTTCTCGAAGGAGAATATGCCCCGGGCGCGGGAGTCGTTCGTTCGCTTCATCGAACTGTATCCCACCCAAGACGGTTACCGCACGGATGCCCGCAATCGTCTGGGCGACACCTACTATTCGGATCGTCAGTTCGACGAGGCGTTGAAGTATTACGGACAGGCTGCGGCCGCATCCGATGACGGAGCGGATTACGCCCGCTACCAGCGGGCCGTTACGCTCGGTATTCTGGGACGTACATCTGAAAAAATCAAGGCGTTGCAGCAGATTATCCGCGACGGCAGGGGAGATTACCTCGACGATGCGACTTACGAACTGGGCCGGACTTTCGTAGCGCAGGAGCGCTACCGCGAGGGGGCCGCAGTACTTGAACCTTTCGTCGAAACCTATGTTTATTCTCCCTACCGGAGCGCCGCGTTGTCCGAGTTGGGACTGGCTTACCTGAACCTGGGCGACAAGAAAAAGTCGCTTTCCTACTATGATATGGTGGTGAAGACCGCGCCCCAATCCTCCGATGCCAAGGATGCCTTGCAGGGAATTCGGGATATTTATGTCTCCGAAGGGGATGCCGGCGGTTATTTCGATTATGCCCGGAAGAGCGGTGTCGAAGGGGACCTTACGGCCATGTCGCGCGATTCGCTTTCGTTCGCTGCCGCCCGCCGGATCTATCTTTCGGGCGAGCCTGCGTCGGCGGCCAAGTCGCTACGCAGTTACCTCGAAAGTTATCCCAAGGGATATTATACGGCTGATGCGCTCTATTGCTTGAGCGATTGCTACCTGAAGACGGGCGAACGATCCCGTGCGATCGAAACGCTCGCGGCTCTGGCCGATGCGGGACAGAATCAGTACACGCATCGGGCTTTGAAGATGCTGGCTGGAATGACTTTTGCCGATGAACGCTTTACGGAAGCTGCGGCGGCTTACCGCAAATTGGCCGATGCCGAAAGCACCGCTGCCGGAAAGGCCGAGGCCATGAACGGCTACGTTCGTGCGACGATCGCGGCGGGGGATGAGGAGCGGATTCTGTCCATGGCCGACGATGTGGCATCCTACACCGCTGCGGGAGACGAGGCATGGCGAGCATCCCAGTTTGCGAAGGCCGGGATTCTGGATCGCCGGGGAGATGCCGCTGCCGCGCAAAAGATCTACAAGGTTTTGAGCGCCAATGTGAAAACACCCGAGGGAGCCGAGTCGGCCTACCGGGTGATCGAGTCCGCGTTCCGGGCCGGCGATACGGCTCGTGCCGAAAAACTGGTGCTCGATTTCTCGGACAAGGGAACGCCTCATGCCTTCTGGCTGGCCAAGTCCTTCCTTGTGCTGGGCGATATTTATGTGCAGAAGGGCGACATGTTCCAGGCCCGGGCGACCTACCAGAGTATCGTGGACGGCTACACCCCCGCCGATGACGGAATCGTTGCGGAAGCGAAAGAGAAAATCAAGAAACTCAATTAACGATATGAAGCGATCAGCTATTCTGTCCCTGATGTTTATCGCCGGACTGCTTGCGGTGCCCGGGGCGCTCAACGCCCAGGTCGAGAAGCGTGTCGAAGTATCCAAAGCCTATGTGCCGAGCGTGGAGCATGCGACGAAACTTGCCGTGCGCCCCAATATGGTCGATACGGCGGCCATACAGCCGGAAATCGACTATTCGATCACGCCGCTCACGCTCGAAACGCAGCTCGCCACGCGCCCGATCCGTCCTGCGACGATCACCTATTGGGAGTTCGATCGTCCGCTGCCTTTTTACCTGAAGGCCGGAGCGGGTTATCCGCTCAATTCGGCGCTCGATCTGTATGTATCGACGCAGAATCCCGACATCGGCTATGCGTTGGGCTATATCAACCACGACGGACGGTACGGACGGATTCCCTATACGCCCGACGGGGACCATAGCGCCCTGTGGATGGACAATCGGGTGGGTGTCGCCGCCGGGAAATACATCGGGCGTCATGTGCTGGAGGGCGAGGTGAGCTACCGGAACCGGATCATCGACCGTTACGGCCTTTTCCCCGATCCGGACTTTCCGACTTTCGACAACGGAAATCGCCGCGTGATCGGCGATTTGCAGGGAAAGATACGGATCGGCGACGATTTCAACGACCTCTCGCGGACGAATTTCAATGTCGAGGTCACGGCGGGCAACTGGTGGAATCCGCTGGATTCGAAACTCTATCTGGAGGATAATGTCGTTCCGGTGTTGGATTATCCGTACGAAAACGAGTGGAATTTGGGGGTAGATGCCGCCGTTGGACGACGTTTCGGCCGCCATACGCTCGTCTTCCGGGCCGGATTCGAGGGCCGGTGGGGTGGCGACCGCAAGGGCGAATCGGTTTGGGCCGCTCCTTCTGACTATTACAACCGGACCTATTCGGGAGCGTTCCGTTATGCCTATCGTGCCCGGTCGATGTGGCGGGGCGCGATGCGGCGAATTATTTCATTCCCTACGCTCACTTGCGTTTCGATCTGGGCGGCGGCGGTTTCGTACCTTATGTCGAGTTGGACGGAACCCTGAAGCACAACGATATGCGGGAGCTTATGGAAACCAATCTTTATTACGTGCCTCGTTATACGGACCCGATGCCCCGCAATACGGTGGACTATTCGGTCCGTGTCGGTGTGAGTGGGCGTCTCGTCGAGGATAAGCTGATTTACCGATTGTTCGTCGGCTATTCTTTCATCGAGAATCATAACTTTTGGTATTGCTATACGCCGACTACCCGGTATGAGGGGTTCAGTCTGGTACAGGGACGGCTGAATGTCATGTCGCTCAACGGTGAGCTGGAGTTCCGTCCGGTGAGCAATTTCACGTTCTCCATCGGCGGGCGGGGACTATACCGAGCATCAGACCTTGAGCATCGGCCTGCCGGAGTTCGAGGGTACGGTCCGGGCCCGCTATCATCATCGTAAGTTCTCGGTCGGCCTCGTTTTCGACCTGCAGTCCAACCGCTATATTTCGCGAGTGATTCCGTGGTTCCCGAACGACGGGATCGTGGGGAATATGCGCATTCCCTATACGGTAGATCTGGGGTTGAATGTCGATTGGTACGCGTCCAAGCGGGTAACGGTATTCGCCGAAGGTCACAATCTTTGCAACCGCCGGATTTACGACTGGAGTACGTTTCCGCAGTACAGCGCCGGATTTACGGCAGGTGTGAAGTTGAGTTTTTAGCGGATCGACCCGATATGAAAAACGGCCGGTAACATACCGGCCGTTTTTTATGGAGTACGATTTTTACTCCAGGTTTTTCCGGACTCCGTCCAGAAACCGCTTCATCTTCCCGCTGTCCTTTTTGTCGATGATCTTCGACAGGCGGGTCAGCGTGGCGACGATGTTGTCGATCTGTGCGGGCGTCTTGGGGTTGAAGAGGATTTCCGTCAGCAGGTAGTCGTCTTCGGAGAGCAGTCCGCGGGCGATGGCCATGTGTTTCTTGAAGGTGGTGCCGGGGGCATCCTGGTGCTTCATGATGGAGGCGAATACGAGAGTCGAGGCGAACGGCACCGAGAGGGAGTAGGCCACAACTTCATCGTGCCCCTCGAAGGTGTATTCGCAGACGTTGAGCTTCAGCGAACCGTAGAGGTCCTTGAAGAAGATTTTGCCCATGTGGTCCGACTCCTTGATGATGATGGCGTTTTCGGTTTGCAGGTTGCCCAGGTTGGCGAACGTGGGGCCGAACATCGGGTGGGTCGAAACGTACCGGAATCCCGATTTCTCATAAAATTCCTGCAACCCGGTCTTTACCGAGGCGATGTCGGAGATGATACACTCTTTCGGCAGATAGGGAAATACCTCCTCGAATGCCTGGAGCGTGGCGTTCAGCGTTACGCAGTTGATAAGCAGTTCGGGCCGGAAGTCGGCGATCTCTTCGGGCGAGGTGAAGCGCTGGGCGTTGTAGATGAATCGCATCCGCCGAGGGTCTTTTTCGAGGACGGCTACGTCGTGGTTGAAACTCAACAGGTCGGTGAAAAAGGAGCCCATCTTTCCCGCTCCCAAAATCAGTATGCGCATATATCGGTTTGTTTATGTTTTTTGATGATCCGGGCGGCATGGGAGCGCCCGGGGATTGTTCTATTTCATTCTTCGTTTTTTCGCTCGGCAGAGGCCGTCGGCAACTTCCGTCCCCGTTTGCCGAAAACATTGAATCGCTTCTTCGTTTTCTTCGCTCGGCATAATCCGAATAAATTCGGTGCTATCTTCGCTTATCGGGAACGTCGTTATTTCATTATTTCCATCTGGACCTTTACCGACTCTTCGTGGATCGCCTTCATGATTTCCGAAATGAATTCCGGGTCGAGGTCGAGCGATTGCCCCATTTTGCCGCGTTTGTCCAGGATTTCATCGTAACGCTTGTTTTGCAGGATGGGCATGTTGTGCTCCTTCTTGTAGGTGCCGATCTCCTGCGAGATGTGCATCCGCTTGGCGAGGAGGCTCAACAGTTGCTCATCGACCT
>OLWY01001103.1_pt1 | contig 10792 bp, 6 predicted proteins | sample 1644171 | NCBI WGS metagenome assembly OLWY01 (sample SAMEA103958150, study PRJEB25191) | human gut metagenome | biome: human-associated habitat [ENVO:00009003]; feature: intestine environment [ENVO:2100002]; material: feces | place: Germany | collected 2013/2015 | reverse complement strand
TGTGGATAAGAAGACCGGAGACCGGATAGGCCGCTTCACTGCGGGAGTAGGGATGCCGCCATTCGTCAGCGGAGACCATTTCTGCGGTATGAGGCGAGTTTTTCAGGACGTTGTCTTCCTTGTCCGCCGTACCGTTGATAATGGCCGTGATTTCCGCATGAATGCGCTCCATGGCTTCAATGAAGCGGTCCAGCTCCTGCTTGGGTTCCGATTCCGTCGGCTCCACCATCAGGGTGCCCGGAACGGGGAAGGACATGGTGGGGCCGTGGAAGCCGTAGTCCATGAGCCTCTTGGCGATGTCATCCACCGTGAGACCGGCGTCATGAGTGAGCTGGCGCGGATCCAGAATGCATTCATGCGCCACCAGCCCCTTGTTGCCGGAGTAGAGAACCGGGAAGAGATGGCCGAGTTTCTTGGCGATGTAGTTGGCGTTGAGGATGGCCATTTCCGTGGCTTCCTTGAGGCCGTCCGGCCCCATCATGGAGAGGTACATCCAGCAGATGGCGGCAATGGAGGCGCTCCCCCACGCCGCAGACGCTACGGCCCCTTCTTCATGGCCCAGCGTAAGGTGTCCGGGCAGGAAGGGCACTAGGTGTTCCGCTACGCCGATGGGGCCGATGCCGGGACCGCCGCCGCCGTGCGGCATGGCAAAGGTTTTATGCAGGTTCAGGTGGCAGACGTCCGCACCGATGTAGCCGGGGTTCGTGAGACCTACCTGGGCGTTCATGTTGGCGCCGTCCATATATACCTGTCCGCCGGCGTCGTGTACGGCATCCACGATCTCGCGGATGCGGCTCTCGAATACGCCGTGCGTCGAGGGGTAGGTGATCATCATGCAGGCCAGCTCCGAGCTGTGCTCCTGGGCTTTGGCCTTCAGGTCCTCCACGTCGATATTGCCGTTGGCGTCGCAGCCGACCGTGACGATCTTCATGCCGGCCATCGCTGCCGAAGCGGGGTTGGTGCCGTGTGCCGACGAGGGGATCAGGACGATGTTGCGGTAGCCCTGGCCCCGGCTCTGGTGATAGGCGCGGATCACCATCAGTCCCGTGTATTCGCCTGCGGCGCCCGAATTGGGCATCAGCGAGCAGGCGGCGAAGCCGGTGATGGTCGCCAGGTCGGCGGCCAGCCCGTCGATCAGTTCGCGGTAGCCTTCGGTCTGGTCGGCGGGAGCGAACGGGTGCATGTTCTGGAACCCGGCGAGCGACAGGGGCTGCATGAGGGCTGCGGCATTGAGTTTCATGGTGCAGGAGCCGAGCGAGATCATCGAATTTGCCAGCGAGATGTCGCGCAGCTCGAGGCGTTTGATGTAACGCATCAGGTCGCTTTCGCAGCGGTAGGTGTTGAAGACGCGTTCGGTCAGGAACTCCGACTGGCGCAGGATCGCGGCCGGGATGGTAATCTCCTCCGACAGTTTGACGGCCTTGGCTTTTTTGCCTTTGGCCTCGGCGAAGATGGCGATTACCTCGTTCACCTCCTCGGGGGTGGTCACGTCGTCGAACGAGAAACGAACCCGATCCTCCGAAGGATAGAAGAAGTTGATGCCGCGTTCGAGCGCCAGCGACTGTACGACGGCGGCTTCCGCCTCTACTTCGAGCGTGTCGAAGAAGTTCTTGGCTGCCAGTTTGTAGTCCATCGCTTCGAGCGCCTTGGCTACCGTTACGGCTGCCGTGTGGGCCGTCTTGGCCGAGCGGCGCAGACCTTCGGCGCCGTTATAGACGCAGTAGAAGCCGACCATCGAAGCCATCAGTGCCGTAGCGGTGCAGATGTTCGAGGTGGCACGCTCGCGCTTGATGTGCTGTTCGCGGGTCTGGAGCGCCATGCGGAGCGCACGGTTGCCCAGACGGTCGATCGATACGCCGATGATGCGGCCCGGCATGTTGCGCTTATACGCTTCGCGCGTGGTCATGTAGCCGGCGCTCGGGCCGCCGAAGCCCATCGGAATACCCAGACGCTGCGTCGTGCCGACGACGATGTCGGCTCCCCATTCGCCCGGAGCCTTCAGCAGGGCGAGCGACAGCAGGTCGGCGACAGCCGTTACCAGGGCGCCTTTGGCATGGGCCGCTTCGGTGAAGGCGGCGTAGTCGCGCACCTCGCCGTTGGCGGCGGGGTACTGTACGATGGCGCCGAACTCCTTGCCGGTGAATTCATACGTATTGTAGTCGTCGATCACCAGTTCGATGCCGAACGGCTCGCTGCGGGTGATCAGTACGTCGAGCGTCTGGGGGAAGATGTTGCGATCGACAAAAAGCTGGTTGCGTCCCTCCTTGACCGCTTCGCGCGAGCGGAGCGAGAACATCATCAGCATCGCTTCGGCGGCTGCGGTGCCTTCGTCCAGCAGCGAACAGTTGCCGATCTCCATGCCTGTCAGCGAAATGACGGCGGTCTGGAAATTCAGCAGCGCCTCAAGGCGTCCCTGCGAAATCTCGGCCTGATAGGGGGTGTACGAAGTGTACCAGGCGGGGTTCTCGAAGACGTTGCGCGTGATGGCGGCCGGTACGGCGCAGGGGTAGTAACCCATGCCGATGAACGAACGCAGGGTGCGATTCTTGGCTGCGAGGGCCTGGATGTGATTCGCGAATTCGTATTCGCTCATGCCCTGGGGCAGGGCGAGCGGCTGTTTCAGGCGGATAGACTGAGGAATGACCTGTGCGATGAGCTCATCGACGGATTTGACGCCGATCACGGCGAGCATCGCTTTCAAATCCTCGGGATTGGTGACGCCGATATGGCGGTCGGAAAATTTATCAAACATAGGATTTTGAGAATGATTTTTTATGATTTGTAATTCGAATTTATTCGTTCGGGATCAATATTTGAAACTGCTGCCTCCGATGAACTCCCGCAGGAGCGACGTGGGCGGGATCTCTTCGGGAGAGATCGGGATGAAGTTGTCGAGGAACTTGAGCATGCGTTTGGCCTCGCCGTATTCGGGGACCGTATCGGGTACTTCCCGCAGGATCGGTTCGGCAAAGCGGCGCAGGACTGAAATTTCGTAGAAGAGCGACGAATTGAACATCACGTCGGCATTCTCCTGGTAGGGGAAGATGTGCTTCTCCTCGCCCCGGCGGACGCTTTCCCAGCGGGCGAGCGTCGAAAGGGCGTCGTTGCCCCGCGTGCGGTAGTCGCGCGTCAGGCGGCGCAGCAGCCGGTTGTCGGAGGTGGCGATGCGCGACACGTTGTCGAGGGCCACCGAGGTGAAGCAGGAAACGTAGATCTTGAATTTCCGGGATTCGGGAACGCCGGGCGTCAGGGCCGGGTTCAGTCCGTGGATACCTTCGACGATCAGTACCGACCGCTCGTCGAGCTGCAAGGGGTTGTCGTGCCACTGGCGGGTGCCGGAGATGAAGTCGTAACGCGGAATATCGACGCTCTCGCCCCGTTCGAGGCGTTTCAGATGGTCGTTGAACTGTTCGAGGTCGATCGCTTCGAGTGCCTCGTAGTCGTACTCTCCGTTTTCGTCGCGTGGCGTCTTTTCGCGGTCCACGAAATAGTCGTCCAGCGAGATCAGTACCGGGTTGAGTCCCAGGACCCGGAGCTGTATGCCCAGCCGCTTGGCGAAGGTGGTCTTGCCGCTGGACGAAGGGCCTGAAATCAACACCAGCCGCACGCCCCGTTCGCGGTTGGCCTCCGCGACGCAGCCGGCCACCTGGGCTAGCTTGTTTTCATGGAACGCCTCTGCGATCTTGATCAGCTCGCTGGCGTCGCCCGCGAGGACTTTCGAGTTGAGCTGTCCGACGGTCGGAACGCCCATGATCTCCACCCACGACTGGTATTGGTGGAAGACGTCGAACATCTTCTCCTGGTGGACGCTCTGTTGCAGCCGCGTCGGATCGGTCCGCAGCGGCAGGGCGATGAAGAAGCCGTTGTAATAGGGGTGCAGGTCGAACTGCGGAGTGTAACCCGTCGAAGGGGTCAGGGCTCCGTAGAAATAACCCGGCAGGGAGTCGATCGTATAAATTTTGCTGTATAACCTCGGCCGGGAGTCGAGCAGGGCGATTTTATCGGCCATTCCGAACCCTTCGTAGATTTTGCGGGCCGTGTCGGTGAGCATCTTCACCCCCTGGATCGGCAGGTTGCGGTCGATGATCCCTCGCATGCGGGCCTTGATCGCGTCGAGGTGTTCGGCGGGAATCGGTCCGAAGCCCGATATTTCGCAGTAGAAACCGCTTGCCCCCAGCGAGTGCCGGATGTAGAGCGTGCGGTCGGGGAACAGCTCCCGGACCGCCTTTTGCAGGATGAACGAGATCGTGCGCTGATATACCCGGATTCCTTCGAAGGAGGTGATGTCGATGAACCGGACCGTTACCGGTTTGTATATTCTGTAGTTGAGTTCCTTGATGCGGTTATTGACATAGGCGGCCAGGAACGGATGCGGCCCGTCGAGCCGGAGCTGCCGTTCGACTTCGAGCAGGGTCGTGCCCATCGCGACCTCGATCGTCCGTCCTGCGTTTTCGCAGATGACCGGAAGGGTGTCTGACATATTTTTGTTCATAAATCGCGTAAAAATACAATTATTTCCTAACTTTGACAAACGTAAACTCTATTTGTGATGAAAAAAATCTTCTTGGGTATTTCGCTGTTGCTGTGTGCGGCGTTGTGTGCGTGCGCACCTCGTGAAAAAGTAGTTATCATATTATCAACGAACGATATACATGCCCAAATCCAGAATTTTCCGCAGTTGGCGACGGCCGTTGCCGAGTGTCGGGACACGGCGTCGGTGATCCTGGTCGATGCCGGCGACCGCTGGACAGGCAACGCCTATGTGGACCAGGCCGAAGGACGGCGTCCCGTGTTGGAGCTGATGAACGAGCTGGGGTACGACGTGGCCACGCTCGGCAACCACGAGTTCGACGTGGGGCAGCAGACGCTGGCCGAAGCGATCGGTTATTGCCGTTTCCCGGTGATCTGCGCCAACATGGTCAGCGAGAACTCGCCGATTCCGCAGTTGAAACCCTATGTCATTCTCGATCGTGAAGGGGAGAAGTTCGCTTTCGTCGCTGCGGTGACCAATTACGGGTACAACAACCATCCGGACGGCCACGACGCCATCTTCGAGGGGTTGCGTTTTACGGATGCCGTGCGGACGCTCGAGGAGTACGAATACCTACGCGACAGTTGTCAGGTGTTGGTGGCGCTGACACACATCGGTTCGAAATACGACCGGGAACTGGCCGACGAAGCCTCGGAATACGACCTGATTATCGGCGGGCACAGCCACGAGCGGATCAACGAGGTGGAGGACGGCGTGCTCATCACGCAGACGGGCCGCAACCTGAACATGGTGGGGGTTACCGAGGTGCGACTGCGAGGCAAGGAGATCCGGTCCCTGTCGTTCCGGCTGGTTCCGCTGGCCGACTACGCGCCCGACCCGGTTTATCAGGAGATGGTCGAGGCCTACCGCAACAATCCGGTGTTGAAGGAGAAGGCCGGAGAGCTGACCGCTACGGCCGACAAGGTGGGGGTGGCCAACATCTTCCTCCAGGCGCTCAAACGCAAGTCGGGCAGCGACGTGGCTTTCTACCACTACGGGGGGATTCGCCGCGACAGCCTTTCGAAAGGCGACCTGACACGGAGCGACATATATGACCTGGATCCTTTCATTTCTTCGGTCAGCGTGATGGAGATGACGCCCGAACAGATGAGCAAAATGGTGCTGACCAAATACAACGACACGGTCAATAAGGGCGAGTCGCATCGGATCGACCTCTTCTCGACCGCACCGTACGTGATCCGTACCGACGGGTACGATGCGGTGGAGGTGATCTTTCCCGGGTTGGTGCCCGGCCGTAAATACAGGGTGGCGATGGGCGACTATGTTTTCAAGAATTACCGGGGACTCGAATATACGAACGGCGAGACTACGCAGTGGCTCGTGCCCGACGTATTGATGGAATATGTCGCCAACGGCGGCAAACCCCTCGCACCCGACAATACGCTCCGGCAGTCGGTCGCAGGTCAGCACGATGACTGGGAGGACCACGACGATCGTGACGACGATTGATCCGGTCCTTTCTTCGAAGGAAGAGGATCGGCGAGTCGGGTATTATGCGCCGGGGCGGTCGGGCTCCGGCGTTTTGTTGGCAGCGGGGAGCTGGGGTTCGGCCGAAGCGGTCGGATTTTCCGAGGCGTTTCGGCGCAGTGTCCGGGTTTGTCGTTTATGTCTTGCACGATATTTGTCCGGAATGCAGAGAAACCGCGACGGTTCGGCAGGTTGCCGGATCCGCAGGCGGCAGCTTCTTTAGCGTATGGTGCAAGCGACTCCGTTGAATCTTTTGGTGAAGTCCCATTTGGCGTTGCTGTTGTGCAACATCATCTGGGCATGCGACTATCCCTTTTACAACCTCGTACTGTCGAAGTACGTGGCCCCGATCGCGCTGGTTACCGCTTCGCTTTGCGCGGCGGCCCTCTTTTCGCTCGTGCCCCTGTTGTGGAGCAAGGCCCGGCCGATCGCCCGCAAGGACATCAAGACGATGATCGGTGCGGCCCTGCTGATCGGCGTGATCCGCAAGGTGCTGCTCATGTACGGTCTGTCCCGTACCTCGCCCATCGACGGTTCGATCATCGACACGATTACGCCGCTGCTGGTGCTGCTCATTTCCGTAGTGCTCGGTATCGATAAATTCACGCGCCTCAAGATCGCCGGTCTGGTGTTGGGTATGGCAGGTGCGGTGGGTGTCGTCCTGCTGGGAGCCAGCGGCGGACATACGCACTCCGGACTGGTCGGCAACCTGATGATCGCGGGCTGCGCCCTGGCTACTTCCTGCTACATGGTCTGGTTCAAAAAGCTGATCGCCAGGTACGATGTAGTCACCATGTTGCGCTGGGTCTATTGTCTGGCGGCGCTGATGGTGCTTCCGTTCGGCGCTCGGGAGTTGGTGCATACCGATTTCGCGGCGATGGATACCGACATCCTGCTGGCGACGTTGTTCGTGGTCTTCGTGCCGACGTATGTCCCGAACCTGTTGCTGAACTATTCGCTCAAATACGTGCAGCCGACTGTTTCGAGCATCTATACCTACCTGCAACCCGTTTTGGCGGTGATTTTGTCGGTGGCGATGGGCCTCGACCGGCTGCATCTGGACACGGCGCTCTGCGCGCTGGTTATCTTCTTCGGCGTGGGGCTGGTGATCCGCTCCTATCGCGGCCCGGCCGTGCCTTCGGCTCCGCTGCCCGTCCATACGCATTGATTTTCTGCGTAAAACAGGTCGAAAGTTTGCAGATTGCCGATTTCTTCCTATCTTTGCACTCCCCGTATGCGCACGATGCGCGAGGGGAGTGTTTTATTATTAACCATTTAACGAGCGATTGCATCGCATTTAATTTCCACATGGAAGAAGCAAAAAAAGTTGCAAACGAGAACTTTGACTGGAACGCGTTTGAAAACGACCTGGGCGTTTACGACCAGCCCAAAGAGCAGATCGGCGAGGCTTATGACAAGACTCTTTCGAACATCGCCGCAAACGAGGTGACCGAAGGTACGGTCATCGGTATCAACAAGCGCGAAGTGGTCGTCAATATCGGCTACAAGAGCGAGGGTATCATCCCCATTTCGGAGTTCCGTTACAACCCGGATCTGAAGGTAGGCGACAAGATCGAGGTTTACGTCGAGTCTGCCGAGGATAAGAACGGTCAGCTGGCTCTTTCGCACAAGAAAGCGCGTCAGCTCAAGTCGTGGGATCGTGTGAACGAGGCCCTCGAGAAGGACGAAATCATCAAGGGTTACATCAAGTGCCGCACCAAGGGCGGTATGATCGTCGATGTATTCGGCATCGAGGCCTTCCTGCCGGGTTCGCAGATCGACGTGAAGCCGATCCGCGACTACGATGTATATGTAGATAAGACGATGGAGTTCAAGGTTGTGAAGATCAACCAGGAGTTCCGTAACGTCGTCGTTTCGCACAAGGCGCTGATCGAGGCCGAGCTCGAGGCGCAGAAGCAGGTAATCATGTCGAAGCTCGAGAAGGGCCAGATCCTCGAGGGTACGGTCAAGAACATCACTTCGTACGGCGTGTTCGTCGATCTGGGCGGCGTGGACGGTCTGATCCACATCACCGACCTGTCGTGGGGCCGCGTCAACCACCCCGAAGAGATCGTTTCGCTCGACGAGAAGATCCGCGTGGTTATCCTCGACTTCGACGATGCCAAGAAACGTATCGCATTGGGTCTGAAGCAGCTCGCTCCGCACCCCTGGGAGGCGCTGGATCCCAACCTGAAGGTGGGCGACCACGTGAAGGGCAAGGTTGTCGTGATGGCCGACTACGGCGCGTTCGTCGAGATCGCACCGGGTGTAGAGGGTCTGATCCACGTATCGGAGATGTCCTGGAGCCAGCACCTGCGTTCGGCACAGGATTTCATGAAGGTGGGCGACGAGGTAGAGGCAGTCATCCTGACCCTCGACCGTAACGAGCGCAAGATGTCGCTGGGCATCAAGCAGCTTACTCCCGATCCCTGGGCCGATATCGAAACCCGCTATCCCGTAGGTACGAAATGCAAGGCCAAGGTTCGCAACTTCACCAATTTCGGTGTGTTCGTCGAGATCGAGGAGGGTATCGACGGCCTGATCCATATTTCCGACTTGAGCTGGACCAAGAAGATCAAGCATCCGGGTGAATTTACGTCGGTAGGCGCCGAAATCGAGGTCGTAGTGCTGGAGGTCGATAAGGAGAACCGTCGTCTGTCGCTGGGCCACAAACAGCTCGAGGAGAATCCCTGGAACGAGTTCGAGGGTCAGTTCGCAGTGGACAGCGTACACGAAGGTACGATTACCGAGATGACCGACAAAGGTGCCGTCGTATCGCTGGGCGAAAACGTCGAGGGCTTCGCTCCGATGCGTCAGCTGGTGAAAGAGGACGGCACGACGGCGACGGTCGGCGAGAAACTGCCGTTCAAGGTGATCGAATTCTCGAAGGCTACCAAGCGCATCACGCTTTCGCACACTCGTCTTTTCGAAGAGGCTAAACGTGCCGAGCGGGCCGAGCAGGCTGCCGAGAAGAAGGCTTCCGCCGAGGCTACCAAGTCTTCGATGAAGAAGATCAACGCTTCGGTCGAGAAGACCACGCTGGGTGACATCGCCGGTCTGGCCGAACTCAAGGACGCGATGGAAGCGGCTGCCAAGGAGGAGAAATAATCCTTGATCGCATGGATGAGAAAATCCCCGACCGCGAGGCCGGGGATTTTTCGTCGGTGCACGCGCCGGTTCCTGCGGAAACGACCGATTTTGCCGGTTCGTGCCGACCGGTTTTCAGGCGATCGGGCTGTCCGTGTCGGTTTGCAGCGGGGGCGGTCGATTCCTTCGCGACCGTACCGGTTCGTGCAGGCGTATCGGAGCCTGATCCCATAGGCTCCTTCGGTCCGGTGAAATTCGGCATTGACAGGAGATTTTGGGCGTCGTATTATTTATAGGTCGGTGCGTGCGGCTTCCCGTTCCGTCCGGTAGCGGCGGATGTCGTCGATCGAAACGATCGGAAAGTCGTGTTCGCAGGCGAAAGCTACCACTTCGGGCAGCCGAGCCATGGTGCCGTCTTCGTTGGTGAGTTCGCACAGGACGGCGCAGGGTGGCAGTCCCGCGAGACACTTCCTTCGGTGTGCCCTCCGCGTTCGAGTACGCCGCCGCTGCGGGCCGCCAGAGGGAAGACGTGGCCGGGGCGGGCGAGCGATTCGGGACGGGCGTCGGGTGCAACGGCCGTTCGGATCGTGCGGATGCGGTCGGCGGCCGAAACGCCTGTCGTGATGCCTTCCGCCGCCTCTATCGACACGGTGAATGCCGTACCGTAGCGGCTCGTATTGACGGTGGACATCGGGGGCAGGTCGAGTTGCCGGACCCGCTCTTCGGTCAGACAGAGGCATACGATGCCACTGCATCGGCGGATCATCAGGGCCATCTGTTCGACGGTCATATTTGTCGCGGCAAAGATCAGATCGCCTTCGTTCTCTCTGTTTTCATCGTCAACCAGCAGGATTCCGCGGCCTTGGCGGAGGCTTTCTGCGGCTCGTTCGACCCGTTCGGCAGCCGTGCCGTAACGGGATAATAGATTTTCTCGTTCCATGAGTTCGTTTGTTTCCGACAAAAATAGGGGGAACGAGCCGTTGTGAAATGTATTATATTTGCGGATAGATATACTATATTTGCAGATAAACTTTCTTTTTTGATGAAAATTCTCGAACGGCGTATTCTCCACGATCCCGGCACGGCTTTCAGCCATATCCGTTACGGGCAGTTCTCGCTGCCGTGTCATGCCCATGTCGAATTCGAACTCATGTACATCACTTCGGGCCGGGGGTTGCAGTTCGCCGGCGATGGGGTGGAACCTTATCGGGCCGGGGATTTGGCGCTGTTAGGCAGCGGGCTGCCTCATTTCCATCTGTGCGACCGGGTGCGCCTGGGAGGGGACGGCGAAGCGAGTTCGGGCGAGGTTCTGCAATTTCCGCCCGACCTGTTCCCGCAGAATATGGAGCGTCTGGGGGATTATGCCGAAATCCGCAGATTGCTGGAGTGCAGTCGCAGGGGGATTCGTTTCGGCGACCGGGTGCTGGCGGCCGAGGTCGGCCGCCTGATCCGCTCGGTCGATGCGTTGTCGGGTACGGAGCGGCTGGTGCGTCTGTATGAAATTCTCGGACGGTTGGCACGCAGTGCGGATTACCGGCTGATTTCGCCGGCCGAATGTGTATGCCGGGCTTCGTGGTGTCCCGGATCGCCCATGTATGCCGTCGAAGGTTATCTGGCGGCCCATTTCCGCGAGCGGGTTTCGCTGTCCGCGCTCGCAGCGGCGGCAGGCCGGAATCCGGCGGCGCT
>OLWY01001082.1_pt1 | contig 10930 bp, 12 predicted proteins | sample 1644171 | NCBI WGS metagenome assembly OLWY01 (sample SAMEA103958150, study PRJEB25191) | human gut metagenome | biome: human-associated habitat [ENVO:00009003]; feature: intestine environment [ENVO:2100002]; material: feces | place: Germany | collected 2013/2015 | reverse complement strand
GTAAAAACTATACAGCCTCCCCGCCTTTATGACCTTACAACTCTGCAAAGGGAATGTAACCGTATTTATGGCTATACGGCTCAACAGACCCTTGATTATGTGCAATCTCTCTATGAAAAGAAGCTGGCAACCTATCCGAGAACGGACAGCCAGTATTTGACGAAGGACATGCAGCCAACCGCCGCTTCCCTGATCCTGTGGCTGCGTGACAATATGCCCTTTGGAAAAGGCTGCGCCGGAGAGCCGGACATTGACCGGGTAACAGATGACAGCAAAGTGACCGACCACCATGCTATCATCCCAACTGTGGAGATTGCACGGACAGACCTGTCAGAGCTTCCTTCCGGGGAGCGGGATGTGCTTACCCTGCTTGCCGTCAGACTGCTTTGTGCCACAACGCAGGCAAACCGGTTTGAAGCGGTCACCGCTATGTTAGACTGCCAGGAATATACTTTTACGGCAAAAGGAAAGACCATCTTACAGTCCGGCTGGAAAGAGGTTGAACGGATTCACCGTATGAGTATCAGGCAGAGTGAAACGGAACGCAGAGAAAATGAAGATGCCGCTCTCCCTGTGCTGAAGGAAGGGCAGACTTTTGAAACTGTGTCAGCAAGTCTCCGTGAAGGGAAAACTTCACCGCCAAAACACTATACGGAGGACACGCTGCTATCCGCTATGGAGACCGCCGGTGCGGAAGATATGCCGGAAGATGCCGAGCGTAAAGGATTGGGGACTCCGGCTACCCGTGCGGCAACACTGGAAAAGCTGGTTTCTGCCGGATTTGTACAGAGAAAGAAAAAGCAGCTCATTCCGACGGAAAAAGGAAGGAACCTGATTGCAGTCCTGCCGGACAATATCAAATCTCCCATTTTAACTGCAGAATGGGAATCCATGCTGAAACAAGTGGAACATGGCGAACTGTCGGCAACGTCTTTTATGGATCAGATTGCAGATATGAGCCGGACGCTGGTAAAAGAACATACTGCCTCGGAGGAACGTTTTGCGGATCTGTTCCCTTCTTCCAAAGGAACTGTGCATGAAGCCGTGGGGGTATGTCCCCGTTGCGGCGCCCCGGTATATGAAGGAAAGAAAGGTTTTTTCTGCGACAACAGGGAATGTTCTTTTGCTCTTTGGAAAGATAACCGTTTCTTTTCCAGCAAGAAAAAGTCCATCACAAAGTCTGTGGCAGCGGCTCTTTTGAAAGAGGGCCGTATTTCTATGTCCGGGCTTTACAGTGAAAAAACAGGAAAGACCTATGATGCGGAAGTGATCCTGGATGATACCGGCGGTAAATATGTGAATTTCAAGCTGGAATTTCCCGTAAAGAAAGGCAGGCGTAAATGAGTGATCGAAAAACCTTTGAATATGGCGGTTATCACTTCACGCCCATACGAAAATTTCACAAAAAAGAAGGCGACTTTTTCACCATATCGAAACGGCTGGCAAGTGACCCCAACTTAGGGCTGTGTACCTATCAGGGGCGGCAAAAGGTGCCCTATGACTACAAGGGGTTTTATGCCATCTCAACCGACAAAGAATGTGATGTTTTCCGGTGCGAAGAAAATGGCTTGTATGTGCCTGGAAAAAACGAACTTTTTATTTACCATGAACCGAAACAGAAAAAGCGGAACTCTATCGCCGATGCCCTTTCACAGTCCAGGAATGTTACTGATATAACCGGAATTTCCGGCGGCCGGCAAAGCAGTGTCCCGGAAAGGTAGGCGTTATGGCAGAGAGAGAATTGAACCGCTCGGAGCGGGCTGCGATCCGAAAGCTGGTTACGGAGCTTTGCGCCAACTATGACTCTCAGGATAAGATCTGCCTTCCTTTGGACAGCTCTTGCTATATGCTGAATAAATGGTGGACCGGCGCTTATTGCAGGTACTTTGAAAAAGCGGTGCTGCCGGTGGATGCAGCACTGGAATCAGCCATTACCGGCGAGGACACCTCCATGAGACAGAAAATATGCCCTGTGTGCGGAAAAGCATATCTTCCTACGACCAGCCAGGCATATTGTTCTGATGCCTGCCGGATCTATGCAAGACGGAAATCCGAGCGGGAACGCAAACGCCGGAAGCGGCAAAACCAACCATGATATGTCCGCAACTTAGCCTTAAAAGTCCTTGATTTTCAAGGGCTTTTTGCACCTGTTTTCAAGGGAGCTGTATAAGAATACTCCGGTGCTTTGAAATGAGGTTAAGTTGCGGACAAAACATATATTTTAACAAAAACGATAGGAGGCGATTTTTTGAATATCAACACGATTACTGCGGAGGATCTTCGCTGTATGCCGGATAAGGAAGGACTGATTTTACAGGGCTGTGACGGGGATCTGACAGAGTGGGTGGACGGGATCAATGAAATGCTGACACATGCAGGCATATTGAAAGATGGCTGTCAGTTTGAGAATGTGGCTGCTTTTCAGCACGGCGACCGGACCTGTCTGCTTTACCCGTTTGATGATGTGAAACTGGATATAGGGAAACTTGCTCTGTGGCGTTTACAGACCCATGAAGTCTATGGCGGCACATGGCTGTCGGACTTTGTGCCGAATTATTTAGGCGGATTTATAGAAACACCGGAACCGTTGCCAGATAAACCGGACTGCCCTCTGATCGGAGCAGATGGGAACATTTTTAATCTGCTGGGTATTGCTTCCCGTACTTTGCGGGAGCATGGTCTGAAGGAACAGGCAACAGCCACTATTGAAGATGCTATTCTTTGTCTTTCTGCGACACCTGCGTATGGGCTTCCTGCTGGACAAGCAGCCCCGCCGAAAAGCCGTATTTGAAGTGGCTTTCGTTTTCCTCACATTGAGCGATTGCCACCTGCTCCCGCAGTTCTTCAACCAGTGCATAGTCCTCTTTGCTCAGACGCTCAGATAAAGTGTCCATCAGGGCGGCACTGGCTTTGACTGCCTGCTTGAACCTCGATGAATCAGCGACCACCGTTTCACAGGGATAAAATCTGCCGTTATACATTTCTTCCAGAATCATGCGCCCACCTCCCTCAGACAAAAATCATCTCAGACAGGATGATTTCCTCTGCCCGGCTGCGGATGCTGTTCATGCCCCCGACCCACGCAAGCTGGTCACGGGCTTTCAGTTCCTCGGTGACACCCTCTGCCTCCTGCATCTGCGAGACAATACACGCCAGCCGGTCAGCGGCCTGTTCGTTCAGGTCAGCAAGATATGTCCAGAGTTTTTCCGACAGAAGCAGTGCATTGTACTGGCCGGGCCGGTGTTCTTGCAGAAACGCCTTGTGCATCCGGCCCCACCGCCCAATGGGGCGGCTTTCCTCCGGCAGCTCCAGATCGGGGATGTAGTAGTCTCCCACCAGCGTGTAGCTGATGCCGTTTTGATGGATTTTCTTTGGTAAATGCTCCATATTCGACCTCCTGTATTCAGTTTTTTCAGAATCCAGTTGATCGTGTCCCTGTTCATGATAAATTCAAGGCAACTGAACTCTTCACGAACAAGTATGGCATATCTTTGCCTAACTTCTGATAATTCAAGCCGTAAGACGGGCTGTTACCTCTGGTGTTGGAGGTGTTGTAGGTGTCGATAGTTTCTTTTCCCAATGCCTGATTCAGTTCTTTGAGCGTGGTTGGCTCAGAACCACCCAGGAAAATTCGGGAATCCATGTTGCCGATGATGGTATCGGCATTGTCTTTATAAATGGCTTTCAGCTGTGATTGTGCCTGGAGAACAAGGCAAGCCGATATTTCACGGCTTCGGATTGTCGCTACCAGTTTTTCCAGATTGGGAATCTGACCGATGTTTGCCATCTCATCAATCAAGCAGCGCACATGAACCGGCAGTCTGCCGCCGTACACATCATCTGCTTTCTCGCACAACAAGTTGAACAGCTGTGTGTAAATCATGGAGATCAAAAAATTAAACGTCGCATCCGTATCTGACATAATCAGAAAGAGCGCCGTTTTCTTATCTCCGAGAGTATCCAACTGCAACTCGTCATAGGCAGTCACATCTCTGACCTCCTGAATATCAAAAGGAGCCAGACGAGCGCCGCAGGAAATCAAAATCGACTTAGCGGTCTTGCCGGCAGCCAGCTTGTATTTTTTATACTGACGGACTGCAAAGTGATTCGGCTTTTTCTTTTCCAGGGCTTCAAACATCAGATCCACCGGGTTCTGGAACTCCTCATCATCTTCCCGCACCTCCATTGCGTTCAGGAACTCAATCAGGGTGGAGAAATTCTGTTCCTCAACCGGAGCTTCATAGTGGATATATCCGATCAAGGCACAGTAGAGCAGCGTTTCCGCCTTCGTCCAGAACTCATCACCGGCTTTTCCATCACCCTTTGTGTTGGCAATCAGCGTTGTCACCAGTTTCAGAATGTCTTTTTCTGAATGGATATAGGCAAATGGGTTATAGTGCATCGACTTCTGAAAGTTGATGGTGTTGAAAATCTTGATGGTGTAGCCATGCTTCAAAAGGGCGTTGCCGCACTCAATCACGATGCTGCCTTTCGGGTCAGTGACCACATAGGAACTGTGCATCTGGAGAAGGTTTGGCTTCAACCAAAAGCGAGTTTTACCGGAACCCGAACCGCCGATAATCAGAACATTCTTATTTCGGGCATTGGCAGGATTCTTCGGGCGATTGCTCATCATCAGCCGCTCCGTTTTCGTCAGGATCACATTGTCCTCGAACTTTGGTGCAATAAACGGCTCAATATCTTTTGCCGTTCCCCAACGAGCAGAACCGTACTCAACATTGTGTCGGTACTTCTTTGCGTTTTTGCCTTTTAGATAGACAGCCAGCCGAAGTCCTGCGCCGCAGAGAATACCAATCAGCAAATCCAACGGGTGAAAGCTGGGAAACGGATTGTTCAGGGCTATCGGAAGGGCATGAAAAAAGCTGAGGATTTTCGCAGATGAATCTGCCCCCTCAGCCAATCTCCATGCTTCTCCTAAATTCGTAGCGAACAACCCTACCAGAAAATACGGTAAATTCAGAATCAGGAGCTTTTTCATTTTTCTCTTATCCATCACAGATCACGCTCCTGTTTCTTCTCTCGAACCTTCTTCGGAATCGCTGCGACAATTTCCTTGAACTTCTTCAGCTGCGCCAGAACGCTCGGCTTTTCATTCTTGGTTAATGCCCTTGCCTGATGTTCCTTGCAGATTGCATCCAAAGCATCTGCATCTTTAGAACGGACAAAAACAAGAAACCGGGGAGGATCAACGGACTTATCTTTTCTTACGGCAAAGTCCACGCCATACTTCTTGGCGAGCTTTTCAAAATCACGGATACTCTCTTTGTCGATCTCAACATTCGTAGCACCCTGATTCTGTCCCAAAAGCTGTTTCACGGATTGCTTTCCATGAACGGCAGGGTCTCGTGCCTTTTTCATCTTCACTTTTTCCCGGTGCTGCAAATACTTGCGGATACCGGCAATGATAGTGCGCCCCGTCAGCTTGGTTGTGCTGATCGCCAGGTTTACTGTTCTGTTTTCAACTTCTTCCTGCATGATTCATCACCTCCTGCAAGCAGTAGAGTGAACAGATTATCGTGCCATATCTCTGTGGTCGTAATACAGATTGCCCTTGGCAACTGCGGCATGGCTGATAATCTTGATATTGCCAGCTTTCTGGTTATCCAGAGCCTTCTGATAACCCACATCGCTCAAATACAGGCGATTTCTTTCGCCTTTCCAACCGACAGGCGATTCATCGGTCAGCACATCGAAAATAATCATGTGCTTGGTGGCGTCATCAAATCGTGCCAAGTCCATATAGGTATGTCCCTGGTACTCCTTGGCACCATCCTGAATCCGCTTTCGCTCCATCAGCTCTCCAATCGTCGAATTTCTTTGCATAAGAACCTCCTTACAGAACATCTCGGTCAGGGTTACTTTTGTGGGGAACCGAATCAGCTTTGACAGGTGCATCTTCTTTCTTCACCATGTCATCCGGCAGGGGAAGCGCCATAATGCTGCGCCCCATGCGTACAAAAGTCTCAGGCTGATGAAAGTGTTCCTCAAACTGCTTCATCAGTTCCGGGGACAGAGAACAAAAATCATCCTCGCCCAATCCCACAACCAGAAAATCACCGGCGATAATGTCATAAATATCGCCGTCATCATCACGCAGCGCACGGTTCAGTTCTTTGCCTACGAGTTTACCTTCGTCGTGCATCACCAGTGCAACCGGCTCATTGAACGGATAAGTTGCCTCAATATCGCCACCTACGGCTTTCTGCAAATCCTCCAGCTCACAGCCGATCTGCACAGCCTGCGGATACATGAACGGCTTTACCAGCAACACATTCATGGTATCTGCCTGTTCTTTCTGAACCTCCCGTTCCTCGGTCGTGCCGAACGCAACACCGGTAAAGTTTTCGGAGTCCAGAATGTACTCCGAATTGTAATAAGCGGCTCTAACCTGTTCCTCTGCCGCATCGTGAGATTCTGCTTGCACCGTAACCGTTTTCTCCAAGGTTTCGGTGATCTTCACATCGTATTCTTTCAAGTTTCGATACCTCCGTTTCTTTGGAAATAAGAAAAGCGACCATCCATGAACCTGTTACAGTTCATAAATAGTCGCATCCACATCGGCTAAAAGCTCGAACAAGCAAATATCGTCCAGTTCGCAAATCAGGGAACCCATGTCGAAGAAAATATCGTCCTCGCATTCCACCGTAGTAACCACGCTGCGGTGTTCGTTAAGACAAATGGCTTCTTCCTTGTCCATCGTGATCGTAGACATACAGGACACCACATAGAATGTCATATCTTCTGCTAACCACAGCTCCTTGCTCTGAATCGTGCGAACTTTTTCATCGCCGCTCATATCTTCTACATAGGACAGAAGCCGCACGGCTCTGCTGTTCAGAAGTACCTTTCCCTGATAGTCGATACCCTCACCAGCAGAGGACAATACTCGATACTCGCTAATCATCTCGGCATTTTTCTGAAACGACTTTGCCAGAAGCGCAGGAGAAATATCATCGAACTCCTCACTGTAGTTTACGAGCATATCTACCATATAATCAGGATCGCAAAGGTCGTAGAGTTCTTCCAAAGCGCCCTGAATGTTTTTGGGTGTAAACATTTTTTACCTTACCTTTCCATTGATTTTTCTCTTTTTTTCTGCCATTGCTCCAAAAGCTGAATGATTTTATCCTCCATCTGCTTGTTGGTATAGGACTTCGGGAAGTATTTTCGCAACGAATCCGTTTTGAAGGTTACTCTGTCCAGCTCTCCCTTCTTGATTTCATTCATAATCTCGCACATCGCATCCAGCGTACACTCGCCCTCCTGTGCGAGCTTTTTAATTCGCTGTGCTTGCGAAAGGGAAGGAGCTGCTTGAGCATAATCCATTGCAGAAAGAAAATCCTTCTGTTCTTCACTTGCCAGATAGGAAAGCTCCACCGCAGGATTGAATTTGATCTGACCCGTATCTACCATATCCAGCAGTTCCGGAATCAGTTCGGTCAGACGGATATAACGGTGTACCTGATTTCTGCTTTCTCCTGCCTCCTGACCGACTATATCCATTGCCTGCAACTTCATCCCAACTTGGGATGAAGTTAAATCGGTGCGTTGACCTTGATGTTTAATCGCATCCAGCTTCATCTTATAAGCAAATGCTCTTTCACTCGGCAGGATACTCTCCCTCTGCAAATTCGCATCAACCATCAAAATAATGGCTGCATCATCGTCCAGGTCACGAACAATCGCAGGCATGGTTTCCTTACCCGCAAGCTCCGATGCCCGGTGCCGCCTGTGACCAGAAACGATTTCATAACCACCGTCGGGGTCAGGACGGACAATCGCAGGAGTGAGAACTCCGAAATCTCGGACGCTCTCTGCCGTTTTCATCATTTCTTCATCATCAACCACACGGAAGGGGTGTCCCTCAAAGGGGTGTAGCTCAGAAAGCGGAATTTCCTGCACACGCTCCTGCTGGGCTTCAGCTCTGGATTGATCGGTGGAGAAAATATCATCGTACCCCTTCAAGCTGATGTTTGCGCCTTTTTTCTGCATTGTTTAACACCTCCTTCGTCAGAATTTTATAGGCTTCGGCAACTTTGCCTTTGGGATCATGCTTGAAGATACTGGTTCCCTCTGCGCTGATTTCCTCTGCACGGACAGAGCGGGGAATGTCGGTCTTGTAAACCTTCAGCTTTCCGCCGTAGCTCTCCCGAATCAGATTGCTGATGTCTTTGGAGTAGTTGGTGCGGCTGTCCACCATCGTCAGAAGAATCCCTTCAATCCTCAGTTTCGGGTTGATTTGCCTCTTGACCTTGTTGATGGTTCCAAGCAGCTGTTCCAGACCCTTTGCAGGAAGGTATGCTGCCTGAACCGGTATCAGCACATTGTCGGCAGCTGCCAACGCATTGACGGTCAGCATACCCAAAGACGGCATACAGTCAAGAAGAATGTAATCATAATTCTGTTTGACTGTATCCAGGTATTGCCGGAGAATGGTTTCCCGGCTCATGGCATTGACCAGTGCTACCTCCATACCTGAGAGTTCGATGTTGGACGGCACCAAATCAACGCCCTCCGGATGATGAAGAATCCCTTCATCGGGAGTAATAGGGTTTTCCATCATAATCTTTCCCATCAGATCGGAAAGTGTCGGAGACAGATCATCCGGGCAGGGATTGCCCAAACTGACCGTCAGGGAAGCCTGGGGATCGGTGTCTACCAGAAGCACCTTTTTTCCTTCAAGAGCCAAGCCAACGCCCAGATTCTCGGTGGTGGTGGTCTTTCCAGTGCCTCCTTTCTGATTGACCACCGCAATGATGGTTGCTTTTTTCGACATTTATCGTCACTCTCCTTCCTCTCGCTTCATTTTCAATTTCTTAAATCCTCCTTCCAAATATCCGTGTGACATATCGTGCCGAACAAGAGCATCGTAGTAGGTGTCTATTGTCGTCGGCGCATTGTATATCGTAGTCAGCATATACTGACGGATATTTCTAATCTTTGTGGTGTTCTCCTTGAAGCAGTCCATAACATATCGAATGTGTTCGGCATTCAGTTTCATAAACCGACTGCGGACAATTTCTGCCGGACGCTCCTCTGCACCAATGCGAATCAACGGTCGCTTCGTGCAAACTGTTTCAACGATCAACTCCAGAATGTTATCCAGCATTTCGGAATCGTAAGGGTAATCCTTCTTCAACAAATCCATACTGAGCTGATCCGAGAAATAATCAAAGTATTCTTGATACCGGTCATTCTCGTCCATCATTCCACCATTTCCGGAAGGAAAGATAGAATCAGTATCACTAAATTCAGTATTTTTAATATCAGTATTATTACATTGTGATTTCGGAAGTTCTTGAGTTGTGATTTCCATTGTTCCAGAATTGTGATTTTCACAATTCAAGAGTTGTGAATCCACAGCAGAGATAAAGTTCTTCACATAGATCAGGTTGGGCTTTCCCAAACCCTGGCGCTTACGTTCAATCAATCCTGCTTTCTTCTCAAGTTCACTGAGCAGCTTGATAGCCTTTTGTTCAGCACAGTTCAGAGCCATCTTCGCTTCGTCGATTGTAAAAATGATATACACTCTACCGTTTTTATCTATCCAACCATTCTTGGCAGACAGGCTCATGCGGTCAAGCAAAATGCCATACAGCATCTTGGCATCGGCAGAAATATTCCAGAACCTCTCGTTCGTGAACAACACCTTCGGAACTCGATAGAATGTGAATAGATCGGATTGCTGACCGTAAAAATAATCAAAACTCACACGGCTTCACCACCTTCTTTCTGCGGAAAACTTTCTGTTGTCAGCGGAATGCTGCGGAAAGTCGTATCCGTCTTTTCGTAAGGACATCGGGCAAAATAGTAGAAGCGGTATTCCTGTTCATACACATCCATATCAACGAAGCCCCACTTCACGCATAACCTTCTTCGTACACCAACCAATGCACGGGTGATCTCGCCCATAGGGACAGCCATCACATTCCGACTTGGGTTTCGGCGGCAAAGAGATTAAGTAGTAGCAATTATTTCTACCCAGACGGCAGCCCTTTCTGCCATTCGTCCAGAAGTAGCAGTAATGACAGTCGCTCGGCTTGTCTGCGGTATAAACAGGCTTGCTCAAATAAAACACCTCCAATCTCTTGTATTTGCCCATGGGTTTGGGCATAAAAAAAGAGCGCCTATCCATCCCCAATGCGGGGCAAATAGACGCTCTATGTACATAACGATATTTAATTTTATCTGCTATAACTGCATGGTATTCAAAACATCCGCCTTTTTTGATTAGCTGGATTTTTGGCACGATTTTGGGGCTGATTAGCAGGAAGGGCATTTTCATTAGCAAGAACAGCCCGTTTTCTGCTAAAAATTAGCTGGCGATTTTGTCTTATAACAACCGTTCGATTCTGGAGGGGTTGTCAAAAATCAAATTTTGGAGTAGAATTTTATCTCATACAGTGAAAGAGCTTTTTCGTAGCTTTTTATATAAGAAAAGCCGAAAACCCTTGAAAACAAAGGCTTTCGGCGTTGTTCACTGGCGTCCATAAGAGGATTTGAACCTCCGACCCCACGCTTAGGAGTATGGCTTACCACCTCATACACGGTAGCCTAACATAACTTCTGATACCGTATAACCCTTGTAAAATCAAGGTTTTTCAACGATTAGCTTGTTATATCGTGATACTCCATAACACCTTAAATTTGCTAAGATTAAACCGTCCAATTAGCAAACTCTTAGCAAGGCAAGGTCTATCGCTTTGGTTCCCCACCAACGATTATCAACTACTTATAGGTCTATATTACTGCATAGTATGCCTTATGTCAAACCTTGAAATATAACAGAATACAGTCCCTCAACGCCATAGGCTCTCAACTTCCTATGGCGTTTTTTTATACCCATTTTTCAGAAAGGAGCCTATCCCATGACCTGTAAGAATGAGCTAAAAGAGATAGCCGACACGCT
>OLWY01001074.1_pt1 | contig 10969 bp, 9 predicted proteins | sample 1644171 | NCBI WGS metagenome assembly OLWY01 (sample SAMEA103958150, study PRJEB25191) | human gut metagenome | biome: human-associated habitat [ENVO:00009003]; feature: intestine environment [ENVO:2100002]; material: feces | place: Germany | collected 2013/2015 | reverse complement strand
GCAGAGTACAGCGCGGGCATCAACTTTTCGGCCCGGAATTTCCCGGCCCTGAGCACCCGTCTGCCCCGGCGGAAGCTGCGGGAGGAAGCAGACCTGAACGGGATGTATCACCTGAACGGCCTGTTGACTGTCTGCGGCAGAGACCTCGTCTACACGCCGGATGACACGGATGAGATGGAAGTGACCCTGAAAGACGCCGTGGAGAACGGAAAGAAAACGCTGGTGGGCATCGGGACGAGGATCCTGATCTTCCCGGACAAGCTGGCTTTCGACACTGCCAGCCGGAAGGTGAGCGCTCTGGGCGCGGTGTGGTCGGGCAAAAACACCAGCGTGGAGTTTGCACCCTGCGACGCGGAGGGCAAGGTCTACGAGGTGAGTGGCTGCGGCCCTGCTGAACCCGACAAGCCGACGGACGGCCAGCTTTTCCTGCGGGTGGAAGACCCGGAAAAGCCGTGGAGCAGCGAGAGCACGCTGGAAGTATATAGTAAGGCGTCCGGCAACTGGTCGGCGGTGGTGACCGGCGTGTTGCTGGCCTTCAACCTGCCTTCCAATCTTCCTATCTGGATTATCATTTTAGGCGCATTGTTTGCTATCGGCGTAGGCAAGATGTCTTTCGGTGGTCTGGGCTGTAATCCTTTTAATCCGGCACTGGCAGGACGTGTGTTCCTGTTGCTTTCTTTCCCGGTGCAGATGACCAGCTGGCCGGTAGTCGGACAGTTAACCGCTTATACGGATGCTACCACCGGTGCCACTCCGCTGGCCTTGATGAAGCAAGCCATTTACGGTGACACTGCCGCTTTAAGCCAGATTCCGGACGCATTGACCTTGCTGATCGGACAGAATGGCGGATGCTTGGGTGAAGTGAGTGCGCTGGCTCTGCTGATCGGACTCGTTTATATGCTCTGGAAGAAAATCATCACCTGGCATATTCCTGTGTCTATCCTGGCTACTGTGTTTGTCTTTGCAGGCATCATGCACCTGGCAGATCCGGAAAAATACGTTTCTCCGGTATTGCAGTTGCTTTCCGGTGGTCTGATGCTGGGTGCTGTCTTTATGGCAACCGACTATGTGACTTCTCCGATGAGTAAGAAAGGGATGCTGATCTATGGTGTATGTATCGGTCTGCTGACGGTAGTTATCCGTCTGTTCGGCGCCTATCCCGAAGGTATGTCGTTCGCCATCCTGATTATGAATGCGTTCACTCCGCTGATTAACACCTATTGTAAACCAAAACGCTTTGGGGAGGTAGCGAAGAAGAAATGAAAAAGTTAGAATCATCTTTAAAGAATATGTTGCTGGTACTTACGGGAGTGACTGCTATTTCCGTTGCGTTGCTGGCTTATGTAAATGAACTGACAAAAGGCCCCATTGCCGAAGCGAACGCGAAGACACTGAACGAGGCCTTGAAAAAGGTTCTTCCCGAATTTACCAATAATCCGGTAGCGGAAAGCGATACGATCTTCAGTGAGAAAGACGGAAAGAAGAATGTTGACTTTATCGTTTATCCGGCTAAGAACGGTGAAGAACTTGTAGGAACCGCTGTCGAAGCTAAATCAATGGGATTTGGCGGTGAACTGAAAGTGCTGGTAGGCTTTAATGCCGAAGGGAAAATCTATAACTACTCTCTGTTGGCTCACACGGAAACTCCGGGATTGGGCTCTAAAGCCGACAAATGGTTCGGAGCGTATGATCCCGCGAAAGGAGAAAAAGCAGTATCTCACGAAGAGAGTACGAAATCTATTTTGGGTATGAATCCGGGTGAAGCTCCGTTGACCGTCAGTAAAGATGGGGGAGCAGTGGATGCCATCACAGCTTCTACCATTACTTCACGCGCTTTCTTGAATGCCGTGAATGCTGCTTATCAAGCCTATAAGGCCGAAGGCGGGGAAGTGAACGGGGTAACCGGTGCTTCTCAAAAAGCGAAAGGCGCGGACGCAGATGCTGCTGACGCTGCTACGGGAGCTACGATTAAAGTTGAACTAACTGATTCAGTCAGTGCTAAATAAGAAAGGAGACAGATATGAATAACTTTAAAGTAATGATGAACGGGATTATCAAAGAGAATCCTACGTTTGTACTCCTGCTCGGTATGTGTCCTACATTGGGTACTACGTCGTCGGCTATCAATGGTATGGGTATGGGACTGGCTACCATGTTCGTATTGATCTGCTCGAATGTGGTGATTTCTTTAATAAAGAACCTGATTCCGGACATGGTGCGTATCCCATCGTTTATTGTGGTGATCGCATCCTTCGTGACCTTGCTTCAAATGGTGATGCAGGCTTACGTGCCGGGACTGTATGCTACACTCGGTCTTTTCATTCCGTTGATTGTAGTGAACTGTATTGTACTGGGACGTGCCGAAGCCTTCGCTGCCAAGAATAACGCAGTTGCTTCTATGTTCGACGGTATCGGTATGGGGCTTGGCTTTACCATCGCCCTAACCTTGCTGGGTGCTGTCCGCGAGTTTTTGGGAACCGGTAAAATCTTCGATTTGACCATCATGCCGGAAGAATATGGAATGTTGGTGTTTGTATTGGCTCCGGGCGCTTTCATCGCTTTGGGATACCTCATTGCGCTGATTAACAGTTTCAAGAAAGCCTAATTCAATTAAATAAGAAAAGAATATGGAATATATATTGATATTTATTTCGGCAATCTTTGTAAACAACATCGTGTTGTCGCAGTTCCTGGGTATCTGTCCGTTCCTGGGCGTATCCAAGAAGGTGGAAACTGCGATGGGTATGAGCGCTGCGGTTGCTTTCGTGTTGACCATCGCTACCATCGTTACCTTCCTGATTCAGAAATTTGTGTTGGATGTTTTCGGGCTGGGATATTTGCAGACGATTACGTTCATTCTGGTCATTGCCGGATTGGTGCAGATGGTGGAAATCATTCTGAAAAAAGTATCGCCTGCTCTGTATCAGGCGTTGGGTGTGTTCTTGCCGCTGATTACAACGAACTGTTGTATTCTTGGTGTCGCTATCCTGGTGATTCAGAAAGACTATGACCTGCTGACAGGTGTTGTGTACGCGTTTTCTACAGCTATCGGCTTCGGTCTGGCACTGGTGCTTTTTGCCGGATTGCGCGAACAGATGAGCCTTGTGAAAATTCCGAAAGGAATGCAAGGAACTCCGATTGCTTTGATTACCGCCGGTTTGCTTGCTATGGCATTCATGGGATTCTCCGGCGTGGTGTAAGGATTTACAGTTGATAATTAAATAGAGGATTGGAAGCTCTGCTGTGTGGCGACATACAGGTTGGAGTTTCCAATTCTTTTTTATACCTAAATGCTACCAAATCGTACCTTAATTACTTTTCAGCAAATAAATTTGTGGCAGATTATTGCAATTCCATTTTATTTCCATACATTTGTAACTCAAACAATAATAAGCCGAGAAACTAACCATTTTTTATAAAGTATATGAAAGAAAGAATTTTAGTAACAGGCGGGACAGGATACATTGGGTCTCATACTGTTGTAGAACTACAAAACAGTGGATATGAAGTAATCATCATCGATAATTTATCAAATTCAAGTGCCGACGTTGTTGACAATATAGAGAAAGTTTCCGGTATTCGCCCAGTTTTTGAAAAGCTGGACTGTTTGGACTTTGCCGGTCTGGATGCAGTATTTGCAAAATATAAAGGAATTAAGGCAATCATTCACTTTGCAGCTAGCAAAGCAGTAGGAGAGTCGGTACAAAAACCGTTGCTTTACTACCGTAATAACCTGGTTTCTTTGATTAACCTTCTCGAACTGATGCCAAAACATGGAGTAGAAGGTATTGTGTTCTCTTCTTCTTGTACAGTATACGGTCAGCCGGACGAGCTGCCGGTAACGGAAAAAGCTCCGATCAAGAAAGCGGAATCACCTTATGGAAATACCAAACAGATCAATGAAGAGATTATTCGTGATACGGTAGCTTCAGGTGCTCCGATCAATGCGATCATGTTGCGCTATTTCAACCCGATTGGCGCGCATCCTACTGCATTGCTGGGTGAACTGCCTAACGGGGTTCCTCAAAACCTGATTCCATATCTGACCCAGACAGCCATCGGTATCCGTGAGAAACTTAGCGTGTTTGGTGACGATTATGATACACCGGACGGTTCTTGTATCCGTGACTTTATCAATGTCGTTGACTTGGCTAAAGCACACGTGATTGCTATCCGTCGTATCTTGGAAAAGAAACAAAAAGAAAAAGTAGAAGTATTTAATATTGGTACAGGACGTGGTGTTTCTGTATTGGAATTAATAAATGGCTTTGAAAAAGCCACTGGCGTAAAATTGAATTATCAGATTGTCGGACGTCGTGCAGGTGACATTGAAAAAGTTTGGGCTAACCCGGATTTTGCTAATAAAGAGCTGGGTTGGAAAGCCGTAGAAACTTTAGAAGATACTTTACGCTCTGCATGGAACTGGCAGCTGAAACTCCGTGAAAGAGGGATTCAATAAAAGAGAAACTTGTTTTAAATAACATAAAAGTTTAAACAAATCGTGCATGCGATTTGTTTAATTGATGCTAATCGACCTGAAGCTATTTATGAGTATGCGAATATACGTAGATAGTACTTATGCCTCCCCGGCATAGACAGGAAAGATTGCATAGTAGTTTTGTCGTGTTTTATTTTGTGTTTGTGTTGTGACGGTACTACGACGTGAGTCGTGGTACCGTTTTTTGGTACGCCCAACATGGGTATTCTGTTTTATAAAATATTTAGCACTAATTCTTTTGTTATCCAAAATTATTTTGTAATTTTGTATCAAATGAATAAGATATGAGAGTAGTATCACATAAGAAATTGAAAGATTTCTACGAGACGAAAGGGTGTGAAGATTCACGTGTTGCTTTAGAACGTTGGTATGATATAGCGGAAAAAGCAGAATGGCGGAATTTGTCTGATATAAAAGCGGATTTTCTATCGACTGATTATGTGGGCAATCAACACTATGTTTTTAATATCAGAGGGAACAACTATCGGCTGGTAGTGGTTGTTAAATTTACGGTGGGATACATTTTTGTCCGTTGGGTGGGAACTCATAAAGAGTATGATAAAATAGATTGTTCAACTATATAATATAATAGATATGACTAAAATAACGAAAGAACAATACGAATTTGCATTGGCAAGAGTCGAAGAACTTCTGCCTTTGGTGGACGACAGCACTCCTGCAAATGACAAGAGCATGGTGGAGCTTTCTGTTATGTCTGATATAGTGATTGCGTATGAGAAGGAACATTTTCCTATAGAAAAACCAACCGTAGCAGAATTGATAGAATTGTCCCTTGAAGAAAAGGGGATGACACAAAAACAGCTTGCCAGTGAAATAGGGGTTAGCCCTTCACGCGTGAATGATTATATTTCGGGTCGCTCGGAACCTACTTTAAAAATAGCTCGCTTGCTTTGCCGGGTACTCAATATACACCCCGCTGCCATGTTGGGATTTTGAAAAAATAGTCAAAACATAATTGTTAGTGAGATTTATTTGTTTAATGTACCTTTGAAGCAGAATACATCAGTTCCCCAATCAATTTCCGGTAAGACGAATCCGGGAGCAAACAGCCCGAATACGGATGAGCCGGAGCCGCTCATGGATGCGTAGATTGCTCCTTGATGATAGAGTTCTTCTTTGATTTCTCCAATGACGGGATGTTGCGGGAATACACTTGCTTCGAAATCATTGATTAACGTATCCTTCCATTCTTGTACAGGACGCTGGATTGCCTCCCTAACCGGATATTTCGGACGATGGGGATGAATGTTTGAAAAGGCTTCCCGGGTGGAAACAAAAACATTCGGTTTTATAATCATGATTTGGTAGCCGTTTAATGAAAGTTCGACCGGGGAGAAGATGTTTCCAATTCCCTCGGCAAATATCGGTCTGTTTTTGATAAAGAAAGCGCAGTCTGCTCCCAAAGTGGCAGCGTATACTTCCAATTGTTCTTCGGATACTCCCAGCTGATAATGATCGTTGAGCAACTTTAGCATGAAAGCGGCATCCGATGATCCTCCTCCCAGTCCGGCTCCTGAAGGGATGTGCTTGTATAAGTGGATTTCGATAGGAGGGAGATGAAATTCCTTATCCATCAATAAATAGGCTTTTACTACCAGATTGTCTTCAGGGTTACCGGCTATTTCCATTCCATGTTGGTGGAGAGTGAATTTTCGGTCAGCGTTAGGGGAGGTACGGATTTCCAGTGCGTCTTCCAGAGCCACCGGATAGAAAACTGTTTCCAGATTGTGGTATCCGTCCGGGCGTTTTTCCGTGATGGAAAGTCCCAGGTTTATTTTGATATTGGGAAAAGCAATCATATTTCTATTTACTATTTACTATTTACAGTGCTTCACATTACAATTAATCATAGCTGGATAATGTGATTCGGGAGCAAAGTTAGTAAAATCTTCATTTTTCCTTATCCATTCTTCATGATTATATTCTATCTTTGTCGTCCCGACTGGAAAAACTCTGTTATAAAGGAGTCTGTCTAGTCGTAAAATAGTAAATAGTAAATTGTAAAATAGTAAATACCTCGATGGCCGAACAGAAAAGAAATACCCGCAATTCAAAGTCTACTAAAATACAACCGGTAAATGATTATGGTCGTATTCAGCCGCAGGCGCCTGAACTGGAAGAAGCAGTTTTGGGAGCTTTAATGATTGAAAAGGACGCTTATTCATTGGTGAGTGAAATTCTTCGTCCCGAATCATTTTACGAACGCCGGCATCAGTTGATTTATTCTGCTATCACCGATCTTGCGGTGAATCAGAAACCGGTGGATATTCTGACTGTAAAGGAACAACTTAGTAAACGTGGAGACTTGGAAGAGGTGGGAGGTCCCTTCTATATTACTCAATTGAGTAGTAAGGTGGCTTCATCCGCACATATTGAATACCATGCCCGTATTATTGCACAGAAATCGCTGGCGCGTGAGTTGATAACGTTCACGAGCAATATTCAGAGTAAAGCGTTCGATGAAACGCTGGATGTGGACGACTTGATGCAGGAAGCGGAAGGTAAGCTTTTCGAGATCTCACAGCAGAATATGAAAAAAGATTATACGCAGATCAATCCGGTGATTGACGAAGCCTATAAACTAATTCAGAAAGCTGCGGCTCGAACCGATGGTTTGAGTGGTCTGGAGAGTGGTTTCACGAAACTTGATAAGATGACTTCGGGTTGGCAGAATTCCGACCTTATTATTATAGCTGCCCGTCCTGCTATGGGTAAGACTGCTTTCGTTCTTTCAATGGCTAAGAATATTGCGGTGGATTACCGGAACCCGGTGGCGTTGTTCTCTCTTGAAATGAGTAACGTTCAGTTGGTGAACCGTTTGATTGCGAATGTCTGCGAGATTCCGAGCGAGAAAATCAAAAGCGGGCAGTTGGCAAATTATGAATGGCAACAACTGGACTATAAACTGAAGAATCTGATGGATGCACCGCTTTACGTGGATGATACTCCGTCTCTGTCTGTATTTGAACTTCGAACAAAAGCGCGTCGTCTGGTACGTGAACATGGGGTGAGAATCATTATTATTGACTACCTTCAGTTGATGAATGCGAGCGGTATGGCGTTTGGTAGCCGCCAGGAAGAGGTTAGTACCATTTCCCGTTCGTTGAAAGGATTGGCGAAAGAGTTGAGTATTCCGATTATCGCACTGTCACAGTTGAATCGTGGTGTGGAAAGTCGTGAAGGTATTGACGGTAAACGACCGCAGTTGAGTGACCTTCGTGAATCGGGAGCCATCGAGCAGGATGCCGATATGGTGTGCTTTATCCACCGTCCGGAATACTATAAGATATTTCAGGATGATCGTGGTAATGACTTGCGCGGTATGGCGGAAATTGTAATCGCCAAGCATCGTAACGGTGCGGTAGGCGAGGTGTTGCTCCGCTTTAAGGGTGAGTTTACCCGTTTCTCTAATCCGGAGGACGATATGGTGATCCCGATGCCGGGCGAGCCTGCAGGAGCTATGTTAGGATCGAAAATGAATACAGGTAATGCTGGTTCCATACCTCCTCCCGCACCTGATTTTGCACCGCAGACGGAGAATCCATTCGGAGCACCGGGAGATGGACCGTTACCATTTTAGTTAATAGTTGATAACTGATAACTGATAGTGAAAATGCTCTGCGCAACATTTCTTCTATCTGTATGTTATTCCGCATGGTAACTATCAACTATAAACTTTTTTATCTAACCTTCTCGGTCAACCGAAAAATCTTATTAACTTTGCAAATCTTTTTGAGAAACAATAAAAAATTAAATATATGAATATCTCTTATAACTGGCTGAAAGAGTATGTCAATTTCGACCTGACGCCCGATGAAACGGCTGCTGCGTTGACGTCTATTGGCTTGGAAACAGGTGGTGTAGAAGAAGTGCAAACCATTAAAGGTGGTTTGGAAGGACTGGTGATCGGTGAAGTGCTGACCTGCACGGAACATCCTAATTCTGACCATTTGCATATTACTACTGTCAATCTGGGAGACGGTGAACCGGTACAGATTGTTTGTGGTGCCCCGAATGTGGCTGCCGGACAGAAAGTGGTGGTAGCTACTTTAGGTACAAAACTTTATGACGGTGACGAATGTTTTACCATCAAGAAATCAAAAATCCGTGGGGTGGAATCTACTGGTATGATTTGTGCTGAAGACGAAATCGGTATCGGTACGGATCATGCAGGTATTATCGTATTGCCGGAAAACGCTGTTCCGGGTACGCTTGCCAAGGATTATTATAATATCAAGAGCGACTATGTGCTTGAAGTGGACATCACGCCTAACCGTGCGGATGCTTGCTCTCACTATGGGGTGGCTCGTGACTTGTATGCTTATCTGATTCAGAACGGCAAACAGGCTACTTTGCAACGTCCGTCAGTAGACGGCTTTAAAGTGGAAAACCATGACTTGAATATTGAAGTGAAGGTGGAAAACAGCGAAGCTTGTCCGCATTATGCCGGTGTTACGGTGAAAGGTGTCACTGTGAAGGAAAGCCCGGAATGGCTGCAAAACAAATTGCGTCTGATCGGGGTGCGTCCTATTAATAATGTAGTGGATATTACTAATTATATCGTTCATGCTTTCGGTCAGCCGTTGCACTGCTTCGATGCCGGAAAGATAAAAGGCAATGAAGTAATTGTAAAGACAATGCCGGAAGGAACTCCGTTCGTTACGCTGGATGAGGTGGAACGTAAATTGAACGAACGCGACCTGATGATTTGTAACAAGGAAGAGGCCATGTGTATTGCCGGTGTATTCGGCGGACTGGACTCCGGTTCTACGGAAGCTACGACAGATGTATTCATTGAAAGTGCTTATTTCCATCCTACATGGGTGCGTAAGACAGCCCGCCGTCATGGCTTGAATACGGATGCTTCTTTCCGTTTCGAACGCGGTATCGATCCGAACAGTGTGATATATTGCTTGAAACTGGCTGCTTTGATGGTTAAAGAACTGGCTGGCGGTACGATTTCTTCTGAAATAAAAGACGTGTTCACTACTCCTGCACCCGATTTTATAGTTGATCTGGCTTATGAGAAAGTACATTCTTTGGTAGGAAAAGTAATTCCGGTAGAGACAATCAAGAGCATTGTGACTAGCCTGGAAATGAAGATCACTAATGAAACGGCGGAAGGGCTGACATTAGCTGTTCCTCCTTATCGTGTAGACGTGCAGCGTGATTGTGACGTGATTGAAGATATTCTTCGTATCTACGGATATAACAATGTTGAAATCCCGACTACACTGAACTCCAGCCTGACTACCAAAGGTGAACATGATAAATCGAATAAATTGCAGAACCTGATTGCAGAGCAATTGGTGGGCTGCGGATTTAATGAGATCCTGAACAACTCATTGACGCGTGCTGCTTATTATGATGGTATGGAGACTTATCCGTCCAACCACCTGGTGATGTTATTGAATCCGTTGAGTGCGGATTTGAACGCTATGCGTCAGACTTTGCTGTTCGGTGGACTGGAAAGTATTGCTCATAATGCAAATCGTAAGAATGCTGATTTGAAGTTCTTCGAATTCGGTAATTGCTATCATTTCGATGCTGACAAGAAGAATGAAGAGAAGGTATTGGCTCCTTACTCGGAAGATTATCACTTGGGCTTGTGGGTAACCGGTAAGAAGGTTTCCAATTCATGGGCACATGCAGATGAGAACAGTTCGGTATATGAATTGAAGGCTTATGTAGAAAATATATTGAAGCGTCTGGGACTGGATTTGCACAATCTGGTTGTCGGTAATCTGACGGACGATATTTTTGCTGCCGCACTTTCTGTCAATACGAAGGGTGGTAAGCGTCTTGCTTCCTTCGGTATCGTGACTAAGAAGCTGTTGAAAGCATTTGATATCGACAATGAAGTGTATTTTGCCGACTTGAACTGGAAGGAGCTGATGAAAGCTATCCGTTCTGTGAAGATCAGCTACAAGGAAATCTCCAAGTTCCCTGCTGTGAAACGTGACTTGGCATTGTTGCTTGACAAGAATGTGCAGTTTGCCGAAATTGAAAAGATTGCTTACGAAACAGAGAAGAAGCTGCTGAAAGAAGTGGAACTCTTCGATGTGTACGAAGGTAAGAATCTGGAAGCAGGCAAGAAGTCGTATGCGGTGAGCTTCCTGCTTCAGGATGAGAGCCAGACTTTGAATGATAAGATGATTGATAAGATCATGTCGAAACTGGTGAAGAACTTGGAAGATAAGCTGGGTGCCAAACTTAGATAAACTTAAAATTGTCATTATTAAAAATATAAACCAATGGGAAGAGCATTTGAATATAGAAAGGCCGCTAAACTGAAAAGATGGGGCCACATGGCTAAAACATTTACAAGACTGGGTAAACAGATCGCTATTGCCGTGAAGGCGGGTGGTCCGGAACCGGAAAATAACCCGACACTGCGTTCGGTTATCGCTACTTGTAAGCGTGAGAATATGCCGAAGGACAATATCGAAC
>OLWY01001071.1_pt1 | contig 10992 bp, 6 predicted proteins | sample 1644171 | NCBI WGS metagenome assembly OLWY01 (sample SAMEA103958150, study PRJEB25191) | human gut metagenome | biome: human-associated habitat [ENVO:00009003]; feature: intestine environment [ENVO:2100002]; material: feces | place: Germany | collected 2013/2015 | reverse complement strand
ATGAGAATTCGTTAAAAGTCGGACAAAATATCAAGTACGACATGATTGTTCTTCAAAATTATGGCGCAACAGTAAAAGGTCCACTTTTCGATACGATGATCGCTCATTATGTTCTTCAACCGGAACTTCGTCATGGCATGGATTATCTTGCGGAAATTTACCTGCACTATCAGACTATCCACATTGACGAACTGATAGGTCCCAAAGGAAAGAATCAGAAGAACATGCGCGATCTCGACCCGAAAGATGTATATCTATATGCCTGCGAAGATGCAGACGTAACTCTGAAACTGAAAAATGTATTGGAGAAAGAACTGAAAGAAAATGATGCAGAACGTTTGTTCTATGATATAGAAATGCCACTAGTTCCCGTATTAGTTAATATAGAACGAAACGGAGTATTGCTGGATACGGAAGCATTGAAGCAATCGTCCGCCCATTTCACCGCCCAGATGGAGCAAATCGAAAAAGAGATTTACGAATTAGCCGGTGAAACTTTCAACATCGCTTCGCCCAAGCAAGTCGGTGAGGTACTATTTGACAAACTGAAAATCGTAGAGAAGGCAAAAAAGACTAAAACCGGCCAGTACGTCACCTCGGAAGAAGTGCTCGAAAGCCTCCGGCACAAACATCCGGTAGTAGAAAAGATTCTGGAACATCGCGGACTGAAAAAGCTATTGGGCACGTATATCGACGCACTCCCCCAGCTCATCAATCCACGTACAGGAAGGGTACACACCTCTTTCAACCAGACTGTAACCGCTACAGGACGCCTTAGTTCAAGCAATCCGAATTTACAAAATATCCCTATCCGCGACGAGAACGGAAAAGAAATCCGCAAGGCTTTCATCCCCGATGAAGGCTGCCTCTTCTTCTCTGCCGACTATTCGCAGATCGAATTGCGTATTATGGCACACCTTAGCGAGGATAAGAATATGATTGATGCTTTCCTTAGCAATCACGATATTCATGCGGCCACTGCTGCCAAAATTTATAAGACCGACCTGAAAGACGTAGGTTCCGACATGCGCCGTAAAGCTAAGACTGCCAATTTCGGTATCATCTATGGCATATCCGTATTTGGTCTTGCCGAACGAATGAATGTAGACCGCAAAGAAGCCAAAGAGTTAATCGACGGTTACTTTGAAACTTATCCGGGAGTAAAAGCATATATGGATAAAAGTATCCAGGTGGCCCAGGAAAAAGGCTATGTGGAAACAATCTTCCACCGGAAACGCTTCTTGCCGGACATCAATTCCCGGAATGCCGTTGTACGCGGATATGCCGAACGAAATGCCATCAACGCCCCTATCCAGGGAAGTGCGGCAGATATTATAAAAGTAGCAATGGCACGTATCTATCAACGGTTCCAAACCGAAGGAATACAAGCCAAAATGATCCTGCAAGTACATGACGAATTAAATTTCAGCGTTCCTGTCAATGAAAAAGAGCGTGTAGAAGAAATCGTCATCGAAGAAATGGAGAAAGCATACCGTATGCACGTCCCCTTGAAAGCAGATTGCGGATGGGGCAAAAACTGGCTTGAGGCACATTAAACCATCAAGTGAATAAAGACTACCTCAATAAGGAATTGCTATCTTTTAGATACTAATTGCGCGGGGAGACTCCACCTTATCCGGGCCTCCGCTTACAAAATAGAAGCAAGTATAAGTAATAACATTATTTAACTCTGTATCCAGAAAGCTAGAAAAAAGATTCCTTTTTCGACGAAGTGATTCATTCTATATCCGGCAGATTGACTGCCGGATATTTTTTTGTCACCAATATTGGCAAAAAGCTAGTTATCACCCGCCCCTACTCTTGACATTTTGACAATCTTTTATCCTCTAAAATGCATAAATACCAAATTAATATGTAGATTTGCAGCATAAAACCAATGTATTTGGCAGACAAATGAAAGTATAACCCAAAAACTTAAATAGCCATGAAAGCAAAAGTATCTTTAAAAATGTTCGTTTTATCTGCAGCTCTTCTTGTTGTATCGCTTGCTACTTCTGCACGTAGCTACGATAATCAATTGATTTATAATCCAATCGAAGAGAATGGCATGACAGTGGGACAAACCGTTTACAAAATGGACGGAAATACACTTGCCAACTACATGAAGTACAACTACAAGTACGATGACAACAAACGTATGATTGAAAGCGAGGCCTTGAAATGGAACAATAGCAAAGACGCATGGGAAAAAGACCTACGCATCAATTACACTTATGAAGGCAAGACCGTTACTACGAATTATTATAAATGGAACGCTAAAAAACAAGCCTACGTACTGGTACCCGAAATGACCGTTACGATGGATAATACAAATATGTAACATAAACTCTCTCTCATTCTAATATTCTAACAAAAGGATACGCCGCTTCTGCTGAAGAAGTGGCGTATTTCATAATATGAGGTCTACATTACAAAACAAAGAAACGCTCTTGCAGTTCTTTTAGAAAACTTCGGGAAATCATCAGATCATTCTTATCATGGAAAGGCGGATAAAGCTGGCAACACTTACCATCAATCATTGCCAGATAATTAACATTTACAATAGCAGATTGGCTAATCTGTACAAAAGCTTGTGAATAACTGATAATATCTTCTGCTTTTGTATTTCGCTTCAAATTCAGACAAGTTTGATTAAACAAGACCACCTGCCATTGACGTTTATCTTTCAGATATTCAAAAAAGCCGATTTCTTCCAGTCGCAAGAGTTTGAAGCCTGTCACTGTACTAATCATAAACATGCCTTGCTGGGGCATCAATGCACTAATAGAAGAAGCAAAAGAAGGCAAAAGAGGAAGCGAAGTAGAGGTCATAGCCTTCCGGTAACGGTCCATAATTACTTTCAGGTCTTCTGCTTCAAAAGGCTTCAGCAGGAAGTCGAAAGCCGACTCACGCAACGCCTGAAGCAAGTATTTGTCATAAGAGGTGTAAAACACAACCTTCATATCCCACAAAATATCCTCCCTGATTTCACTTAATAGATTGAGTCCCAACGTATCCGGAAGTTCCACATCAAGAAACAATAAGTCCGGATGCAACTCCATAATCATCTTTTTACCTTTTGCACCATTCCCTGCGATTCCTTTTACTTCAAATTCACGATAGGGCTCCAACTCTCGGCGCAAAGCATCAATCGCTGTACGTTCATCGTCAACGATGACTACCTTATACTTTTCTTCTGTCTCCATCATAAATCATAAGAAAAACGAAACGGGATATATACCGACACTTCCGTACCGGTTTGTCCATCGCTTCTGTTGGTTATATTAAAACGTATTTTATCACTCTTGTTCTTTGTATTCAGTAATTGAATGGTCTGATACAACACTTTCAATCCTGTACCAGTACCCCGTGTGGCGGAAACTACCTGCGGGAGATACCCGCGTCCGTTGTCGGTAACCGTTATGCGAATCCCATTTGTTTCACGGGAAACATATACCATTAGCTCCTTTTTTCCGTCCTTTCCCGCCAGTCCATGTTTAATAGCATTCTCCACCGGAATTTGCACAATCATAGATGGAATCATGATGCGGGTTGCATCTAAACCGTCCTCCACCGTGATTGTTGCGACAAAATCTTCTCCGACACGTCCACGTTCCAGTTCGATGTATGTACGGACGAAATCCAGTTCGTCTTGCAAAGATACGCTCAATTTCTCGGTAAGTTCGAGGCTACGACGGAGATATTTCACCAGTTCCATCAGATTATGTTTCACCTCTTCCGAGCCGTTAAACTGATTGATCTCACGTCCCAGTACATTAAAAGTAAAATGAGGAGAAATCCGGCTTCTCAAATTCTCCATGCGAACACGGTTGATTTGCTGGAAGAAACGCTGGCGAAGAAACTCCCTCTTTTTACGCATATACCAGACAACTACCCCTGCCACAAGCAACACGCAGACAAGTACCCAGATAGATACGCTCAACTTGAGTACTCTCATCTCTGCCGCCTGTCGCTGAATCTTCATTTCCTTACGAAGCACTATCGTATCCTGCCGGTAACGCATATCCAATTCGGCAACACGCATCTGTATCCGTTCGCTCCGGATGGAATCGTCCAGATGGCAATCACGTTTCAGGTATTCATAGGCACGGCGGTAATCACCGGTATGCTCAAAATAATGTTGCAGATACTGATTGCGTATAGTCAACATATTGGCGTCAAGATGCCCCACAGGAGCAGTCCGGGCGATCATAGTCTTCGCTTGGGCTATATTACCTTTCTTCAATGCCAGTTCAATCATCTGGGTTTCAATGTAATGAACAGCCGAGTTATGCTGTATATCGGAGAAGAAACGATAACTTTCGTCCAGGCAGATCTGTGCGGAGTCCAGTTTGTCAGTCAGCAAGTACAATTCTCCCAGGTTTACTTTGATAAAGTTCTGTTCAAACACCATCTGCGGATAAGAAGATACGAGTGCATTGGCCCTGCGCATATATTTCAAAGCCTCCTGATAGTTTTTCCGGTAATAATAATGGTTGCCGCGATTGTTGAGATAGGTCCATTGCTCGCTCACGTTCATTACATCGAAGAACTGCCCGGCCAATTCATAGTAATGATTGGATAAATCGAAATCGCGCAGTTCCATGTAAGTCTGCCCCAATCCGTAGTAGACAGGAAATTTCGTGTGCTCGGACAAGTTCAAAGAATCACAGAGAAACAGGGCGCGCCGGTAATACGAAGCAGTGTGCGCCAAGTCACTGCGATGCAGATAGGCATCAGCTATATTGATACAAATATCCGGAAGCAGGTGTATTTTTTTTCCTTTCAGGCGATATCCATAGGCTTTCTTATAGTCGATAATTGCAGAATCAGGGCGGTTCAGTTGCATCCATACGTTGCCTTCGATATTATAGACATCGGACAATACATCATTCCATCGTGGAGACTGGAGAGATTCAGAAGATTGGGAAGCATTGCGGGAAAATTCTTTTACCCGGCGGTTGTAATAGAGTATAGAATCAAAATCGGAAGAGACAAAAAATGTTTTCCCGTAAAGGGCGAGCAGACGATAATAAACCAGGGAATCTTGCGTCTGCGTCAGTGCCTCAAGCAGTTGTGAGCGGGAATAATGCACATTGGAAAACAAAGAATCCTGTACACGAACTTCCAGAGAATCAACCAACGCCTGTTCGCATGAAGAGCTATTGCGGTGTCTATCAGCATATCCGCAACTCAACAACATCAACAACCCCAACAGTCCAAATAGTTTCATAGCAGTCTTCCGATTCATCAGTCCCCTTATTCATGTCATGTTTTGAATGTGACAAAAATACATTATTTATCCTGAATCCCAGCGAATTTTATTATTTTTTTAATACCTTTGTGCCCATATAAATATGAGTAACTGACCTAATGAGTCCACTGAACTTCACCCACATTTTGACACAGGCAGTCGATGAGCTATCGGAAAGCGAATCTTATAAAGGACTGTTTCATCAGCACAAAGATGGCGAACCACTGCCCTCTGCTAAAGTCTTGTATGAAATTATTGAGCTTTCACGCTCCATTCTCTTCCCCGGATACTACGGAAATTCTACTATTAACAGCCGGACAATTAATTATCACATCGGCGTCAACATTGAAAAATTGTTTGATTTACTTTGTGAGCAGATCCTGGCCGGATTGTGTTTTAGCACTTCCATAGAGGGGAAATGCAACGTCTGCTCCGACTCGAAACGGGAAGAGGCTGCACGTCTTGCTGCTAAATTCATCAGTAAGCTACCTGCCATGAGAAGAATATTGGCAACCGATGTGGAAGCCGCCTATAACGGTGACCCGGCTGCCGAAAGTTATGGGGAAGTAATTTTCTGCTATCCGGCCATTAAAGCGATCAGCAATTACCGTATCGCGCATGAACTACTGGAACTGGGTGTTCCTTTAATTCCCCGCATCATCACGGAGATGGCACATAGCGAAACGGGAATTGATATCCATCCGGCCGCAAAGATTGGCACTCACTTCACTATCGACCATGGTACGGGTGTCGTTATCGGTGCCACGAGTATTATCGGAAATAACGTCAAGCTATATCAGGGCGTCACACTGGGAGCCAAGAGTTTCCCGCTGGATGCCGATGGAAAACCAATCAAGGGAATCCCCCGCCATCCGATCTTGGAAGACAATGTGATTGTTTATTCCAACGCCACTATTTTGGGAAGAATCACCATCGGACGTGACGCAACCGTAGGCGGTAATATCTGGGTAACAGAGAATGTTCCTGCAGGAGCAAGAATCGTACAAACTAAAGCAAAAAAATAAAATCAAAAGAATCTATATGAGCGAACAATTCGAGATGATAGCCAAGACTTTCCAGGGACTGGAAGAGATACTTGCAGAAGAACTGACAGCATTAGGAGCCAACGACATTCAAATAGGACGCCGCATGGTTTCATTCACAGGAGATAAACGTATGATGTATAAGGCGAATTTTTGCCTTCGCACCGCCATCCGTATCCTGAAACCAATTAAAAACTTTACAGCCAAAGATGCCGATGAGGTTTATAATCAAATACAGGCTATTCCATGGGAAGAATATCTCGATGTGAACAAGACGTTCGCTATCGATGCAGTAGTATTCAGTGATGAGTTCCGCCATTCGAAATTCGTTTCGTACAAGGTGAAAGATGCGATTGTGGACTACTTCCGCGAGAAAACGGGTAAACGTCCGTCGGTACGCATCAACAACCCGGATGTACTTCTGAACATTCATATTGCACAGACTACCTGTACCTTGTCGTTGGACTCGTCCGGAGAATCACTTCACCGTCGCGGTTATCGCCAGGAAGCGGTAGAAGCTCCGTTGAATGAGGTATTGGCTGCCGGCATGATTTTAATGACCGGATGGCGTGGAGAATGTGATCTGATCGATCCGATGTGTGGTTCGGGTACTATCCCTGTAGAAGCCGCACTGATTGCTAAGAATATCGCTCCGGGAGTATTCCGTAAAGGGTTTGCTTTCGAAAAATGGGTGGATTTCGATGCGGATATGTTTGATGAGATTTACAATGACGACAGTCAGGAGCGTGAGTTTACTCATAAGATTTATGGGTATGACAACAATCCGAAAGCGAATGAGATTGCGACTCACAATATAAAAGCTGCCGGTGTATCGAAAGATATCGTGCTAAAATTGCAACCGTTCCAGCAGTTCGAACAGCCGAAAGAGAAATCAATCATCATCACCAATCCTCCTTATGGGGAACGTATCTCTACGAATGATTTGCTCGGTCTTTACCAGATGATCGGCGAACGTCTGAAACATGCATTTGTAGGAAACGAAGCATGGGTGCTTTCTTATCGGGAAGAGTGTTTCGACCAGATTGGCTTGAAGGCAAGCCAGAAAGTTCCTTTGTTCAATGGACCGTTGGAGTGTGAATTCCGCAAATATGAGATTTTTGACGGAAAATATAAAGAGTTCAAGAGCCAGGAAGAGGGCGAAGAGAAGAAAGAGGGTGAAGGAGAACAAGCTCCAAGATTCAGAGAAAGAAAAGAATTTAAGCCACGCCGCGAAGGTGAGTTCAAGCCGCGTCGGGACGGCGAATCCAGACCTCGCAGAGAGGGAGAATACAAGCCACGCAGAGAAGGTGGCGACTTCAAAGGTGGCGATGAAAGAGATAGAAAACCACGGGGAGAATTCCGCGGAGGAAGAGATTCAAGAGGACCGAGAGAGTTTAAAGGGAATCGGGAGCCGAGGATTCCGAAGAAGGAAGAGGAATAAACGGTTATAATCCCAACAACTTATTCACCCTGTAATTCACTAGTTAATAATTAATTAAAAACTTGAAGTTCCAAATTGGAACTTCAAGTTTACATCATAGTTCTAATGTTCAGTCACAAATTGGAACCTGTCTAAACAAAAAATGGATGATATAGCTATTATAGAAAACAAAATATACGAAATCAGAGGGCAAAAAGTTATGCTTGACTTTGATTTGGCAGAAATGTATGGAGTTGAAACTAAACGCCTCAAGGAACAAGTACGTCGTAATATTGAACGCTTTCCTGCTGAATTCATGTTCGAGCTAACAAAAGAAGAAGTTGCAATTTCAAGGTCGCAAATTGCGACCTTGAAAACAGGACAAGGATATAACATCAAATATCTTCCGTTTGCATTTACTGAATATGGTATAGTTATGTTATCCAGCGTCCTCAAGTCCAAGACCGCTGTGGAAGTAAATATCAATATTATCCGTGCTTTTGTACGTATGCGCCAATATCTTCTATCCAATATACCTAAAAAGGAGTTGGAAGAATTAAAACAACGCATCGAATATCTCGAAGAAGATATTACTTCTGATAGGGAAAGTTACGAAAAACAATTTGACGACCTATTTAATGCCTTTGCTAAAATAAGTGCAATTATCCAATCAAGACAGACTCCTTTGGACAGAGTAAAAATAGAAGGATTTAAAAACAAATAATAAAGAAAAGAGCAATGAGTAAAGTTGGAAAAAGAGCCTTCCTTTTGTTGTTGGCAATCCCAATTGTAATCAATGTTATGGCACAAGAAACCAAGAAACCGACACTGGAAGACCTGATTCCGGGCGGTGAAAGTTATCGTTATGCAGAAAACCTGTACGGGCTGCAATGGTGGGGCGACGAGTGTATTAAACCCGGCATCGACACCATCTATTCTATCCAGCCGCAAACAGGCAAAGAAACAATGCTCATCACCCGTGAGCAAATCAACAAAGCGCTTGCAGAAGACAAGGCAGGAAAGTTATCCCACTTGTATTCCGCACGTTTCCCATGGGCGGAAAAGCCGCAAATGTTACTGAACATAGCCGGAAAATACATCGTATATGATTTCAAGAACAACCGGATTGTCAGCAGTCGCAAGCCTAAAGCCAAAGCGGAAAACGAAGACTACTGCACCGCCAATGGAAATGTAGCCTATACAATCGGCAACAATCTATACGTAAACGAACAGGCGGTGACGAACGAGCCCGAAGGCATCGTCTGCGGCCAGTCCGTACACCGCAATGAGTTCGGTATCAACAAAGGTACATTCTGGAGCCCGAAAGGTAATCTGCTCGCCTTCTACCGTATGGATGAAAGTATGGTGACTCAATACCCGCTTGTAGACATTACCGCACGTGTGGGCGAAGTGAACAATGTCCGCTATCCAATGGCAGGAATGACCAGCCACCAAGTGAAGGTAGGTATCTACAACCCCGCAACGGGCAAAAGCATTTACCTGGATGCAGGCGACCCTACCGACCGCTACTTTACGAACATCAGTTGGGCACCGGACGAGAAGAGCCTCTACCTGATTGAAGTAGACCGCGACCAGAACCATGCCAAACTTTGCCAATACAACGCAGAAACAGGCAAGCTGACAAAGGTGCTCTACGAAGAAACTCACCCGAAATACGTAGAGCCGCAAAACCCGATTATATTCTTGCCGTGGGATACCAGCAAATTCATTTATCAGAGCCAGCGCGATGGATACAATCACCTCTATCTGTTTGATACCAAAGCAAGCATTTACGGTGACCTTCAGGAAGGAACCGGCGGCGCCCAATATCGCGAATCAGTGAAGGTAAAACAGTTGACTAAAGGCAACTGGCTGGTAAAAAACATATTAGGCTTCAACGCTAAGCGGAAAGAAGTTATCTTCACCGCCATAGAGGGCTTGAGAAGCGGTCATTTCGCAGTAAACGTGAACAACGGAAAGATGAGCCGCCCGTTCGATAGCAGTAAAGAGAGTGAACACAACGGAGTGCTCAACGCTTCCGGGACGTTCCTTATCGACCGTTATTCCACTAAAGACCAGCCTCGCATCATTAATCTGGTAGATACAAAGAACTTCAAAGAAACCGTAAACCTGCTGACTGCCAAAGACCCGTATGAAGGTTATCAAATGCCAAGTATTGAAACCGGGACAATCAAAGCGGCCGACGGCACAACCGACCTTCACTACCGCCTGATGAAGCCGGCAAACTTTGACCCGAACAAGAAATATCCAACCATTATTTACGTCTACGGAGGTCCTCATGCCCAATGTGTCACCGGAGGCTGGCAGAATGGCGCACGTGGCTGGGACACGTATATGGCCAACAAAGGCTATATCATGTTTACGATCGACAATCGTGGCAGCAGTAACCGCGGACTGGAGTTTGAGAACGCCACCTTCCGTCGCCTCGGCATTGAAGAAGGCAAAGACCAGGTAAAAGGTGTCGAATTCCTGAAATCCCTCCCTTACGTAGACGGCGGACGCATCGGCGTGCACGGTTGGAGCTTTGGAGGGCACATGACCACTGCCTTGTTGCTCCGTTACCCGGAAATATTCAAAGTAGGCGTAGCCGGTGGCCCCGTCATCGACTGGGGATATTATGAAATCATGTACGGAGAACGCTATATGGATACCCCACAGAGTAATCCGGAAGGGTACAAAGAGTGCAACCTGAAAAACCTTGCCGGCAATCTGAAAGGACATCTGCTATTGATCCATGATGATCATGACGATACTTGTGTACCTCAACATACACTTTCGTTCATAAAGGCTTGTGTGGATGCACGCACATATCCGGACCTGTTTATCTATCCCACACATAAGCACAATGTCAGGGGACGTGACCGGGTACATCTGCATGAAAAGATAACCCGTTATTTTGAAGAGTATTTAGGAAATAAGTGATTACAATTAAAAGAAATATAAAGATGAAAGTATTATTATTAGGAAGTGGTGGCCGCGAGCATGCCCTGGCATGGAAAATAGCCCAAAGCCCGAAAGTAGAGAAACTTTTTATCGCCCCCGGTAATGCCGGCACCAGTGCGGTAGGTGAGAACGTATCCATCAAGGCAATCGATTTCCCTGCCTTGAAAGCCTTCGCTTTAGAACAAAAGATAGACATGATCGTGGTAGGTCCCGAAGATCCGTTGGTAGAAGGTATCTACGACAGCTTTACCGGAGATGCCTCCACCCAACATATTGCCATCATCGGCCCTACAGCTAAAGGTGCGCAACTG
>OLWY01001070.1_pt1 | contig 11012 bp, 10 predicted proteins | sample 1644171 | NCBI WGS metagenome assembly OLWY01 (sample SAMEA103958150, study PRJEB25191) | human gut metagenome | biome: human-associated habitat [ENVO:00009003]; feature: intestine environment [ENVO:2100002]; material: feces | place: Germany | collected 2013/2015 | reverse complement strand
TCCGGGGCTTCCGGCCCAACTGGCGGCTGGTGGGCAACATCTACGCCATCGGTCTGCCCAGCGTCATCATGGTGGCCATCGGCTCGGTGATGACCTTCTGCATGAACAAGATCCTCATCACTTACCACTCCGCCAAGGAGACGGCGGCCACGGCTTTCGGCATCTACTTCAAGCTCAACAGCTTCATCTTCATGCCGGTGTTCGGCCTGAATAACGGCATGGTACCCATCGTGGCCTACAACTATGGGGCGGGCCGTCCCGACCGGATCGTCAAGACCATCAAGCTCAGCGTGGCCGCCGCGGTGACCATCATGCCCCTGGCTCTGGCCACCATGGTGGAGCACATCGGCGATATGTGCGCCATCTCCTCCACCTGTGAGCGCAACTACCTGGAAGATCCCGGCTTCCACCGCACTCTGCTGGGCGACGGCCTGGCCACTGCCATGGCCGGCCTGCTGGGCGGCCCCGCCAACACCACCTACGGCGAGAACACCGGCGTCCTCGCGCTGAGCAAAATTTACGACCCCCTCGTCATCCGCATCGCCGCTGTGCTGGCCCTCATCCTGAGCTTCAGCCCCAAGTTTGAGGCCGTCATCAACACCATCCCCACCGGCATCATTGGCGGCATCAGCTTTGTGCTGTACGGCATGATCTCCGCGATCGGTGTCCGCAATGTGGTCGAGAACCGTGTGGACTTTACCAACAGCCGCAACCTGATCGTTGCCGCTGTCATCCTGGTCTGCGCACTGGGCTTCAACTCTGTGGGCGGTCTGACCTTCGCTGTGGGCGGTGTCTCCATCAACCTGTCCGGCCTGGCCATTGCTGCTATCGTGGGCATCCTGCTCAACGCCATCCTCCCCGGCAATGATTACGAGTTTGATGCTGCCAACGGTTCCGATGCTCCGAGCAGCGGCAACCTGCAGGTCTGAAAAATAAATAGGAATACTTCTTAAAATTAGCCTTGACTAATCTGGGAATCGTTGCTATAATAGGCTCAGAAGCAAGGCCCCCTGTACCAGAGGAGAGGCCAAGATCATAATGAAAAATAATGGAGGATATTCCTATGAAAAAGTATGTCTGCACCGTCTGTGGTTATATCGCTGAAGGCTCTATCCCTGAGCAGTGCCCCGTCTGCAAGGCTCCTGCATCCGCATTTGTCGAAAAGACCGGCAATACCTATGTGACCGAGCATGTGGTCGGCATCGGCAAGGCTGAGGGTGTGCCTCAGGAGATCGTTGACGGTCTGCGCGCAAACTTTGAGGGTGAGTGCAGCGAAGTCGGCATGTACCTGGCCATGGCCCGTGTGGCAGAGCGCGAGGGCTACCCCGAGATCGCTGAGGCTTACAAGCGCTATGCCTACGAAGAGGCTGACCACGCATCTCGTTTTGCCGAGCTGCTGGGCGAGGTCGTGACCGACAGCACCAAGAAGAACCTGATGATGCGTGCTGAGGCTGAGTGCGGTGCATGCTCCGGCAAGATGGACCTGGCCAAGAAGGCAAAGGCCCTGAACCTGGATGCAATCCATGATACCGTCCACGAGATGGCAAAGGACGAGGCACGTCATGGCCGCGGCTTCGAGGGCCTGCTGAAGCGCTACTTCAACGTGGAGCTGTAATTCCTGCATTTTTCTGAACCTGTTATCATAAAGCTGCCGTGCGGTTCCAAAGCTGCACGGCAGTTTTTTTGCTTGACGGGATCCATGGCAGGGCGTACAATGGAAAAAACGTTCCGAAAAGGGGAAGTCTTATGAAATCAACTTCCGCACGCTGTGCGCTGCTGGACGAGCTGCGCGGGCTGGACCTAATCAGCATGATGCTTTACCATGGCATGTGGGATCTGGTTTATCTGTTTGGTGTGAGTGCACCGTGGTATGGCAGCTGGCAGGGAGAACTGTGGCAGCAATCCATCTGCTGGGTGTTCCTCCTGCTGTCCGGCTTCTGCCTGCCGCTGGGACGCCACCCGGTCAAACGGGGTGCAATGGTGTTCGGGTGCGGCGCGCTTGTCACGGCGGTCACGCTGATCTTCATGCCTGCGGATGTCGTTTGGTTCGGTGTGCTGACGCTTCTGGGTTCGGCTATGATCATCACGGGTCTGCTGGAAAAGTGGCTGGAAAAGGTGCCGCCGGTGGCAGGCCTTGCAGGGAGCTTTTTTCTGTTTTACTTCACCCGCCATGCAGCCGATGGCTATTTGCAGCTGGGCCATTGGCTCATCACACCGCCGGGCTTTCTCTACGCCAACTACTTCACGGCCTATCTGGGGTTTTATCCCTTTGGCTTCTTCTCTACGGATTACTTTCCGCTGATCCCGTGGCTCTTCCTGTTCTGGGCTGGTTTTTACCTGCATCATCTGGCAGAGCGAACAGCGCAGAGTCTCCGTCCGCTGTGTCATTCGGTTTGCCCGCCGCTGGGGTGGCTGGGGCGGAACTCGCTGATGCTATATCTGCTCCACCAGCCGGTGATCTACGGCGTGCTGACGGTGGTGTTCCTGTTGCTGCGCCGGGGTGGAGGAGCGCTCTGAAAAATTCTGCAAAAGGTTCTTGACAAGGAGCCCGCCCTGTGGTATTCTTTTGATGGTTAGAAATGCCTAACCAAATTGCTCTGTCTTATGTCAGGCAGAGCAATTTCTTGAAGATAAAAGTTAGAATATACTAACCAAAATTGAAAGAGAGGTTCTTCTTTATGAGCAAAGTAGCAGTCGTATTCTGGAGTGCAACCGGCAACACGGAGACCATGGCAAACTGCGTGGCAGAGGGTGCAAACGGCACCATCGTCCCCTGCGGCGAAATGAACGCCGCAAAGCTGGCAGAGTTTGATGCAGTTGCATTTGGCTGCCCCGCAATGGGCGCAGAGCAGCTGGAAGAGAGCGAGTTTGAGCCGATGTTCTCCGATCTGGAGGGCTCTCTGAACGGCAAGAAGATCGCTCTGTTTGGCTCTTATGGCTGGGGCGACGGCCAGTGGATGCGCGACTGGGTCGAGCGTGCACAGGGTGATGGCGCACAGGTGCTCAACGGCGAGGGCTTGATTTGCAACGAGGCACCGGATGAGGATGTTCAGGCTGCCTGCCGCAAGCTGGGTGCAGATCTGGCTGCATGGTAAAGCGGAAACTTGACAAAAGAAGTTTGTTCTGATAGACTAACCGGCAGAGTGTAAGAATTCCGGCTCTCTGCCGGTTTTTTGTTTTGTCAGGAGGAAAAGAATGTCAAAGACCACCCCGAAAGACCTTGCCAAAAAGAGAAACGATGAAAAACTGCTGGTCAGTGAGATGATCGCACTTTACTGCCGCAAACAGCATCATAGCCCGAAGGGAAAACTCTGCCCGGAGTGCCAGCAGCTCCATGATTATGCACTGGCCCGGATCGAGCATTGCCCCTTTATGGAGACGAAAACTTTTTGCTCTGCCTGCAAAGTTCACTGCTACAAACCGGAAATGCGGGAGCGGATCCGTACTGTCATGCGCTGGGCCGGGCCACGGATGCTGCCGGTGCATCCCATCCTTTCCATCCGGCATGTGGTCGTCACCTTGAAATCGAAGCGGGAAGCCCGGGCAGAAAAATAAGCACCCATGTATAATCGCCTGAAGCCGGGGCAACCTAGAGCCAAGGAGGCGATAGAAATGGAAAACACAGGTGTGACCTGCGATGTCTGCGAGTGCCGCCACAATGTGCAGAGCTGCAAGTGTGATCTGCCCCAGATCAAGGTGACAGAGCACTGCTCCTGCACCACCCAGCAGGTGGAGACCCCGCACTACTGCCAGAATTACGAAAAGAAATAATCTGTAATGGCAGAAAACTCCCCGCCCAGCGCCCAAGACAGGGCATTGAGCGGGGAGTTTTTGTGTGCTGTTCAGTGGATGACCACACTGCAGGTAGCAAGGCTGCGCACCAGTGTGCCGACGCTGTCCTTCATCTGGATGCCGGCAAAGCCCAGGCGGAAAGCGGTCTGCACATTCTCCAGCCGGTCGTCAATGAAAACACTTTCCCCGGCCTTGAGCTGGTATTTGTCCAGCAGGGCCTTATAGATGCGCGGGTCAGGCTTGTTGATGTGCACCTCGCAGGAGGCCACGCCGCCGTCGAACAGGCCCTTGAGGTCGCGCTCGGTCAGAAAATCCAGCACATCCTCGGGGATATTGCTCAGGTAGTAGACACAGTAGCCACGGCTCTTGAGTTTCCGCACCAGCTCCTGCATCCGGCGGCGGGGGCGGAGGATATGCATCCAATCGTCCAGCACGCCCTGCACCTCAAACGCGCGGCCATATTCCTTTGCGCGGGCCAGCATCCGCAGGTTGGCCTCGGAGCGGGTGATAAGCCCTGCATCCAGCAGCTTCCACTCCTCGCTTTCAAAAGTCAGCTGGGAGACCTGTTCCTCTACCTCGGCATTGCAGAAGCGGTCTACCAGGTAGGTCTTGGGGTCGAAATCCACCATGACACCGCCCAGATCAAAGATGATATTTTTATACATCGCTGTTTCCTCAATTCTGTATGGATGTTTCTGCCAGAAAGATTCTGTCCACAGTATAGCACAACTGCCCGCTCTGCATCAAGCACTGCGCTGCCGCATAGGATGAAACAGGCAAACTGCGGGGAGGGGAGCACGATGACATTCCGGGAGCTGTGCACAAAGGAGATCGTTCAGCTGAGCAACGGGGCCTGCCTTGGCCGCGCCGATGATCTGGAGCTCGATCCGGCAACGGCGCAGGTCAAAAGCCTGCTGCTGCTCGGGCAGCCTCATCTGTTTGGACTGCTGGGCCGGGACGAGACTCTGGTCATCCCCTGGACGGACATCGAAACACTGGGAGTGGACGCGATCCTGGTCCGCACGGAGCTGCCGGAGCCGGAAGCCAAAAAGCAGGGTTTCTGGCAAAAAATGCGGCACTGGCTGGACGGCTGAAATTTTTCGTGAATTTTTCCTGCATCAGGGTTTGATTTTACAAAAAATCGGATTATAATAGAGAACCGTGAGCGGCAGAGCCTTGCCGCTCCGGCTTGAAATCTGATTTCCGGAAGTGAAAGGAACTTCTCTCTATGAACGCAAAAAAACATACGCCGCTTTCCCTGCATGGGCTGCGGCTGCTCTTCCCGCCGCTGGCAACGCTGGGCATCCTGTTCCTGACGGAGTGGATCGCCCGCGGCAGCCTGACAGGGGAGACCTTTACCCAATACATTTTCCCCCATGCCGAAGCCTATCTGCTGGCGTGGGCCATGCTGTTTCTCAGCTGGCTGGCAGTGGACTGGCTGACCCGGTTTGCACCGTTGGCGACCCTGCTGGCGGCGGTGCTGGGCTGTGCCCCGGCGGCAGTCAATTTCTACACACTGCAGCTGCGCGGCGAGCCCTTCCTGCCCTGGGATCTGATGCAGGTGTCAGAGGCTGCGGGCGTGGCAGCTGCGGCCGGTATCCACATCCAGACCAGCATGGTGGTATCCATTGTTATTATCGTGCTGCTGGTCGTAGTGTCTTTCTTCCTTTATAGAGGGCGGCAGAAGCTGAACTGGAAGCCCCGGGTGGCAGGCTTTCTTGCCAGTGCGGCAGCTACCTGCGGCCTGCTCTTTGGCGTGTTCCTGCAGCCTGCCGTGACACAGGCCATTGGCATTGTGCCGGATGCCTGGATGCAGGATCGCTACTACCGCTATTATGGTGTCATCACCAGCTTTCTGACCAATCTGACCAATCTGGAGATCTCCAAGCCGGAGGGGTATTCAGAGGAGGCTGTCAACGAGATCCTGGATGATACTGAAGCTGCACAGAAATATTCCACTGCTCCGCTCTACCCGGGATCTTACGGTGCCACCACCTCTGCGGACGAGACTGTGAAAAAGCCCACCATCATCTACGTGATGGACGAGTCCTACTGGGATGTGTCGGAGCTGGAGCAGTACGGTTTCCAGTTTGATACCGATGTCTCTGCCAACCTCCACGCCCTGCAGCAGACCAGTGCTTCTGGCCGGGCGTACAGCCCCAGTTTCGGCGGCGGAACCTGCGATGTGGAGTTTGAAGCGCTGACAGGCTATTCGGCTTCCTTTCTGCCCAATGGCAGCAAGCCCTACCAGCAGCATGTGACCAAGCCCATGTTCTCGCTGCCCAATTACCTCAAGCTGACGCAGGGATATCAGACGGCGGCAGTTCATTGCTTCTGGGCCAGGTATTGGAGCCGGGACACGGCATACCCCAACCTGGGCTTTGACACCTTCCTGAGCCTGGAACAGATGACCCACGTCAACAAGGTGCGCAGGCACTACTGGACCAGCGGTCTGGTCACGGATGACTCCATGGCGGACCAGATCATCCAGCAGTATGAAAAGATGAAGACATCCTCGGATGCACCGGTTTTTCTGCACGCAGTCACGATGCAGAACCATACCAATTATAATAAAGACAACTACCCGGACGATGTGCGGGTGAAGGTGACAGAGCACCCGGCGGGCCTCAAGGCCAGCACCATCGGCGCACTGGAAGATTTTGCGACTGGCATCCGGGATGCCGATGCCATGCTGGGCAAGCTGACCCAATACTTCTCGCAAGTGGACGAGCCGGTGATCCTGGTGTTCTGGGGCGACCATTACAACCCCATTGATTCCAATTATGATGTCTTTACCAGCAGCGGCTATGCCAGCGATTCCAGTGCGGACCCGCGCCTGCACCAGACCACCCTGTTGATGTGGTCGAACTACACCGACAAGCCCGTGGATCTGGGCACCATTGCCGCTTACGATATCTCGCCGGTGATGATGAACCTCTACGGTCTGGAGCAGCCGCTTTATTTCCAGCTGCTGAACCGCCAGCTGCAGGTGGCCGACCGCGCCAATACCCGGGGTACGGTGATGAATCTGGACGGTACCACCACCCAGACCCCGAGCTCCCTGCAGGAAAGCTGGAGCCAGAAGCACTGGCTGCTGCAATATGACCTGATGTTCGGCAAGGGCTATGCCCTCAGCCGGATGGGCATGGAGAGCCTGAACAGCACTCAGACGGGCGAATAAACGAAAAATACGCGATTTTCTTGTAAAAAACAGAGAAAACCCCTTGCATCACACGCCTGTTTGTGCTATTATTATTCAGCATTACACACGCATCACTATGCCCTTTTGTGCTCTTTCGGGAGTGGAGGGCAGTCCAAGGCCATCCGATATGGCCGCGGATCACGGTGTGCGGAGGCAAAACAATATTGGAGGTATTTTTACTATGGCAGTCGTTTCTATGAAGCAGCTTCTCGAGGCAGGTGTGCACTTCGGTCACCAGACCCGCCGCTGGAACCCCAAGATGAAGAAGTATATCTTCACCGAGCGCAACGGCATCTATATCATCGATCTGCAGAAGACCGTGAAGAAGCTGGACGAGGCTTACAACTACGTGAAGGAAGTTGCAGCTGAGGGCGGCGACATCCTGTTCGTCGGCACCAAGAAGCAGGCTCAGGAGTCCATCCGTGACGAGGCTCTGCGCTGCGGCATGCACTATGTCAACGCTCGCTGGCTGGGCGGTATGCTGACCAACTTCCGTACCATCCGTAAACGCATCGACCGTATGGATCAGCTGGCTAAGATGAAGGAGAACGGCACCTTCGAGCTGCTGCCCAAGAAGGAAGTTGCTAAGCTCGAGCTGGAGATGGAGAAGCTGGACAAGTACCTGGGCGGTGTCAAGAACATGAAGACCCTGCCGAAGGCTATGTTCATCGTTGATCCTCACAAGGAGCGCATCGCTGTTGCTGAGGCTCGCAAGCTGAACATCCCCATCGTGGCTATCGTTGATACCAACTGCAACCCCGACGAGATCGATTACGTCATCCCCGGCAACGACGACGCTATCCGCGCTGTCAAGCTGATCGCTGGCGCTATGGCTGACGCTGTTCTGGAAGGCAAGCAGGGCAACCAGGAGGCTCCCGCTGAGGAAGCTGCCAACGCCTGATTTCTGGCTGTACAGAACAAACCCGTGAAATAACGTGTAAGGGAGACTACAAAAATGGCTATTTCTGCAAAGGACGTTATGGAACTGCGCAAGCAGACCGACTGCGGCATGATGGAGTGCAAGAAGGCTCTGACTGAGGCTGACGGCAACTTCGAGAAGGCTATTGAGATCCTGCGCGAGCGTGGTCTGGCTACTGCTGCCAAGAAGGCAAGCCGCGTTGCTGCCGAGGGTATGGTCTACGCTGACTACTGCCCCAAGTGCAAGGTCGGTGTTGTCATCGAAGTCAACGCTGAGACTGACTTCGTTGCCAAGAACGACAAGTTCGTTGATTTCGTCAAGGAAGCAACCAAGGTCGTCATGCTGCAGAACCCTGCTGATGTTGAGGCTCTGATGGCTTGCAAGACCGAGGCTGGCGAGACCGTTGACGAGGCTCTGAAAAACCTGATCCTGGTCATCAAGGAGAACATCAAGATCCGTCGTTTTGTCCGTTACGAGGGCGTTTGCTCTGCTTACGTCCACGGTGGCGGCACCCACGGCATCCTGGTCAACTTCGAGACCACCAACGACATCGACAGCAAGGACGAGTTCACTGCTTACGGCAAGGACATCGCCATGCAGGTCGCAGCTGCTAACCCCAGCTACGTCGATGAGGCTTCTGTCCCCGCTGAGGTCGTTGCCAAGGAGAAGGAGATCATGCTGGCTCAGATGGCTGGCGATCCCAAGAACGCCAACAAGCCTGATGCTGTGAAGCAGAAGATGATCGAGGGCAAGATCAAGAAGTTCTTCAAGGAGAACTGCCTGGTCGATCAGGAGTTCCAGTTTGGCGATGGCGACAAGCTGAACGTCGCTCAGTGGCTCCAGGCCCAGAGCAAGACGCTGGCTGTCTGCGACTACCGTCGCTACTCGCTCTCTGCTGAGTAATCAAGCAAACATCTATCGGACTGCCCATGCTCCGCAAGGGGCACGGGCGGCCGAAAGGATACATCATGGCTTGTCCCCATCCGATCATGGCAGCATGACGGGATGGGGATGAGTCTTTTTTGCGCCCGCAGGCGAAGGACGCAGAGGCGCGTTCCACAGTGGTGGAAAGCCCGCAGGAAGCAGCCGAGTAGTTTCATTCTTATTAAAAAAAATAAAATTCCTCCTTATATATAAGGTGTAACGGAAAGTTTTCCTAATTTTGCACCCCAAAGAAAAAATATAGAGAAGCCCAATGCAAGATAATTTGGTGATAGTGGAGAGTCCCGCTAAGGCGAAAACCATTGAGAAGTTCTTAGGCAAAGACTTCAAGGTGATGTCGTCCTATGGTCATATTCGCGATTTGAAAAAGAAAGAACTGAGTATCGACCTGGACACATTTGAGCCTTGCTATGAGATACCGGAGGAGAAGAAACCGTTGGTAACAGAACTTCGACGCAGCGCCCGCGACGCGAAGATGGTGTGGCTCGCATCCGATGAGGACCGCGAGGGAGAAGCTATTGCCTGGCATCTGTATGAAGTATTAAAACTAAAACCGGAAAACACAAAACGAATCGTATTTCACGAAATCACCAAAGGTGCCATTTTAAAAGCAATCGAACAACCACGCAATATCGACCTCAACCTCGTAAATGCACAGCAGGCACGACGAATCCTGGATAGAATTGTAGGTTTTGAATTGTCTCCTGTACTTTGGAGAAAAGTTAAACCATCTCTGTCGGCAGGACGCGTACAGTCGGTAGCTGTCCGCCTGATTGTAGAACGTGAACGCGAAATTCATGCGTTCAAATCAGAAGCCGCATACCGGGTTATCGCCATATTCCTGGTTCCCGATACAGACGGCAAGCTGGTAGAAATGAAAGCGGAACTATCACGCCGTATCAAAACGAAAGAAGAAGCAAAAGCATTCCTTGACGCATGTAAGGGAGCGACTTTTACGATTGAAGATATAACTACCCGTCCGGTAAAGAAAACGCCGCCGGCTCCGTTTACAACTTCTACCCTGCAACAGGAAGCGGCACGCAAACTGGGATATACCGTAGCACAAACGATGATGATCGCACAACGTTTGTACGAATCCGGATTTATCACTTATATGCGTACGGACTCCGTCAACCTGTCGGAATATGCAACAGCCAGCAGCAAAGACGCTATCATACAGATGATGGGCGAACGCTATGTACATCCGCGCCACTTCGAAACAAAGACGAAGGGAGCACAGGAAGCGCACGAAGCCATTCGTCCGACTTACATGGAAAATCAATCCATAGAAGGCACAGCACAGGAAAAGAAACTGTATGATCTGATCTGGAAGCGCACCATCGCATCACAAATGGCGGATGCGGAACTGGAAAAGACTACTGCTACCATCTCTATAAGCAAAAGCGGTGATGCATTCACTGCCATCGGCGAAGTTATCAAGTTCGATGGTTTCCTACGTGTATACCGTGAGTCTTATGACGATGAGAATGAACAGGAAGATGAGAGCCGTCTGTTGCCTCCTTTAAAGAAAGGCCAGAAACTGGAATATGGACCTATCGTTGCCACTGAACGTTTCACTCAACGCCCGCCACGCTATACGGAAGCAAGCCTTGTACGTAAACTGGAAGAGCTGGGTATCGGTCGTCCGTCCACATACGCTCCTACGATTTCTACTATCCAGCAACGCGAATATGTGGAAAAAGGAAATAAAGACGGTGAAGAACGTACATTTAATGTGCTGACACTGAAAGACAATCAGATTAAAGATGAAAGTCACAATGAAGTGACGGGAGCAGAAAAGTCGAAACTCTTTCCTACAGATACAGGAACTGTGGTGAATGACTTCCTTACCGAATACTTCCCGGATATTCTGGATTACAACTTTACTGCCAGTGTAGAAAAGGAATTTGACGAAATAGCGGAAGGAGAAGTTAAATGGACTTCTATCATGAAGACTTTCTATGATCAGTTCCATCCGGCAGTAGAAAAGACATTATCTATAAAGACAGAACATAAAGTCGGCGAACGTATGCTGGGAGAAGAACCGGGAACAGGCAAGCCTGTCTCTGTGAAAATCGGTCGTTTCGGTCCTGTAGTACAGATCGGTGCCGCGGATGATGAAGAGAAGCCTCGTTTTGCCCAGATGAAGAAAGGGCA
>OLWY01001060.1_pt1 | contig 11080 bp, 11 predicted proteins | sample 1644171 | NCBI WGS metagenome assembly OLWY01 (sample SAMEA103958150, study PRJEB25191) | human gut metagenome | biome: human-associated habitat [ENVO:00009003]; feature: intestine environment [ENVO:2100002]; material: feces | place: Germany | collected 2013/2015 | reverse complement strand
CTCTGCCTGATTGTCAACTTGTCAAAGTTCGGAAATTTGAATAAGCCGACAAAATTGATTAACGAAAAATTTCTGCAATGACTTTGAATAAAAGCAAAACAAGCGAATAAACAAACTAAATATCAAAGACTTACAGAACAATATGTTTCACAACATATTAGCTAATCATTCCCCAATTTATCTTCCTTGTGAACAGAGTTTTGAGCCTTTCGCTCAATATCCGGTGCTGTTCGGACAATAATTCGGGGTCTTCGTCAAGAACTCCTTGAGCGATATCCCGCGCATACTGAAGTATTTGTCCATCGGCCGCCAAGTCCGCTATTTTAAGGTCTATCCCCTCGCCACTTTGTCGGGTACCTTCCAAATCTCCATGTCCCCGGAGACGGAGATCCGCCTCAGCGATCTCAAAGCCATTCGTACTGTTCACCATAATCTCCAATCGCTTACGAGTATCATTACTTAGTTTATAGGATGAGACCAAGATACAATAGGATTGTTCAGCACCACGTCCTACCCGGCCACGAAGCTGATGAAGTTGAGAGAGGCCGAAACGTTCAGCACTCTCGATCACCATGACGGATGCGTTCGGCACGTTCACGCCAACCTCTATAACCGTAGTAGCCATCAAGATTTGCGCCTCGCCGGAGATAAACTTCTGCATCTCGGTATCCTTATCCGCCGCTTTCATACGGCCATGTACCATACATACCTTATATTCAGGGAAAACCTCCTTGAACGTCTCAAAACCGGCCTCCAAGTCTTTATAATCCAGTTTCTCATTTCCTTCAATCAACGGATATACCACATAAACCTGACGCCCCTTTTGTATCTCTTTCCGAAGGAACTCATACAATTGCGCCTTTTTATTATCATAGCGATGAAGCGTTTGTATCGGTTTACGTCCCGGAGGTAACTCATCGATCACCGATACATCCAGATCCCCATACAAAGTCATCGCCAAAGTACGGGGAATCGGGGTAGCCGTCATCACCAGCACATGCGGCACGATAGCGTTCTTCATCCAAAGGCGTGAGCGTTGCTCCACACCAAAACGGTGCTGCTCATCGATAATCGCTAATCCCAACGAAGAGAAAACCACCGTCTCCTCAATCAACGCATGCGTCCCGATCACGATCTGGATCTCACCGCTGGCAATAGCCGGTAATATCTTATCCCGCTCCTTCTTCTTGGTAGATCCAGTCAAAAGAGCGACCTTCACGTCCATATCTTTCAGGAATCCCATGATCGTCGCATAATGCTGGGTCGCCAAGATCTCGGTAGGAGCCATCATACAAGCTTGGCAATGATTATCTATCGCCAATAGCATAGACAATAAGCCTACCAAAGTCTTGCCACTCCCCACATCACCTTGCAGCAGGCGATTCATTTGCCGCCCGCTACCCATATCGATCCGGATCTCACGGACTACCCGCTTCTGGGCGTTCGTCAACTCAAAAGGAAGATACTCTTTATAGAACGTATTGAAATAATGGCCGACCGTCGGGAATATGATCCCTTTTAGCTTCAGTTTCCGAACACTAGCAGTACGTAATATATTTAATTGTATGAAGAAAAGCTCGTCAAACTTCAAACGTAACTGGGCATCACGCAACTTAGCGGCAGATTCCGGGAAATGGATATTCCGCATCGCCTCTGTCATAGACATCATATGGATCCGTTTCAATACGTCGGGGGAAAGCGTCTCCGGAAGTTCCCAGTTCAGCCAGCTTAACAACGTATATTGCAGGTTCTGGATCGCCCGGGAATTCAAGAAAGATTTCTTCATTTTCTCCGAGGTATTATAGAAAGGAGTCAAGCCATTCGCCACTTGATCAGCTTGCTCCATTGAGTCGATATCCGGATGCGGTATGTTATAGGTATGCCCGAACTCCGTAGGCTTTCCGAAAACTATATACTCAGTATTGGGACGATACTTATCCGTCACATAATTCAAGCCCTTGAACCAGACCAAATCGATCGTGCCCGTACCATCCGAGAACTTACCAACCAGCCGTTTACTCCGCCCCTCGCCTAGCGTATCGAAATAGAGAATCTGGCCTTTCAACTGGATATAAGGCATATTCCCGCTGATCTCAGCTACTTTATAAAACCGGCTGCGATCTATATATTTATAAGGAAAATAAAAGAGCAAGTCCTCATACGACGATATCCCCGCTTCCTTTTGCAGGATATCCGCCTTCTTGGGTCCTACTCCCGGCAAGTACGTAATCGATCGCTTATCAAGGTCCAGCATAACGTCTATGAGTTTTTAGGGTTTACCGGGCAAACATCGCTTCCGCTATTAACAAATCAAAGGGCGTGGTAATCTTGATATTCTCACGATCACCGGGAACCGTATCAATCGCATGCCCCATCGCCTCCACCACGGAAGCGTCGTCCGTAAATAAAGACGAATAAGGTTGCTCATAGGCTTTTGTCAATAATTCCAGAAGGAAGACTTGCGGGGTTTGTACAGCCATATAGCGGGAACGGTCCACCGGATGGCTCCCTTTTTCATCAGGGAATCAATCATCGGAACAACCGGGATAACGGCTCCCGTGACAGCCGCTTTATCAAAGCAGGCCTCAACAACCTCCGGAGAGACGAAAGGACGAACGCCATCGTGCACAGCGACCAAACTCAGACCGCTATCCTCCTCCCCCTTCCGACGCCTCTCCGCCAAAAGCCAATCCAACCCATTCTTAACCGAGAAGAAGCGAGTATCTCCCCCTTTCACGATCGCATGCGGGACCTTGCAGCCGATTTCCTTGCAAAGCATATTCCAATACGGCTGATGATCCTCCGGAAGCACAAGGATTATACGTGCGGAAGCATCCCAACGATGAAAAGCCTCTAAGGTATGCATCAAAAGAGGTTTCCCCCGCATAGGAATAAACTGCTTCGGCAGATCTCCACCCATACGAAGCCCTTTACCCCCGGCAACGATCAAGACGTACTTATCCATCAATCCAATTCCTCCAAAACTTTTTTAACTTCCTCATCCACTTTATACAGCTTCTCCTTGCAGAGCTTGATCAGACGGGTAGCTTCTTTTACCTTCTCGGACAGGATATCGACATCTAAGTCTCCATTCTCGATCTCAGCCACGATCTTACGAAGTTTCTCGATCGCCTCGTTATATGTTTCTTCTTTTTTCGCCATATTAATTATGTATTTATCGGACGGTTATAAAACCACCCTCTATGGTTTGATAATACTTTTTATTTCACCATCGATGAAGCGAGTCGTCAGTTCTTCGCCGGCTCGCAAATCAGAGGCATGTTTGATAATCTTGCCATCTTTCAAGGCTAAGCTATAGCCTCGCTTTAAGATATAATCAGGAGAAGCCATCTTGATAAACTGTTCCGTAAGCTGGATAAAACGCACATCCTCGGAGAGTTTAGAGGTAATACCGTTTCGCAAGCGAAGTTCCGTATTCTCAAGCACCGACTGGCGGCGTGATAACAAGCCCGATGCCATCGCAGGTAAACCACTCGCGATTGTTTGCAGTCCCGAACGATTCCGCTCGATCCGGCTTGTCACGATAGAGGGGAAACGGGTAGCGACCAATTGCAAATAGTTTTTCTGGCGGGATAGAATATCCATAGCCAATAAACTCACGTCTTGACACAAATTCTCCAACTCCTCACCTACGCTATCCATTCGAGAAATAAGGAACTCAGCGACAGCGGTCGGTGTCTTCATCCGGGTATGCGCCACCAAATCTACGACCGTATCATCCCGTTCGTGCCCGATACCCGTGATAATCGGTAAAGGGAATTGAGCGCAATTCGCCGCCAACAGATAAGAATCGAAGCTATTCAAGTCCGAGGTAGCCCCACCCCCACGGATAATCACGACCACATCAAAAAGATCTTGATGTTGATAAATCCGGTCTAAAGCCGCTATTACAGAAGCCTCCGTCCGTTCTCCTTGCATCAAGGCGGGGAATAATTTGGTATAGAACGGATAACCTCCTTTATTCCGTGTCAACTGATTCATAAAATCCTCGTAGCCGGCAGCCGTCGGAGAAGTAATGATAGCGATTCTCCTAGGAAGTAGCGGAAAAGGCAATTCCTTATTCAGCGTAAAGACCCCTTCCTCCTGCAATTGGCGGATAATCTCCATACGCTTACGCACCATATCCCCCAACGTATAAGCCGGATCGATATCAAGCACCGTAAGGCTCAATCCATATAACTCATGGAACTCAACAGACACCTTCACCAACACTTTCAAGCCGGAAGCGAACATCTGACCGGTCTCCATCTCGAAATAAGGTTTCAACATACGAAATGTCTTCGCCCAGATAGACCCTCGTACCTTGGCCACCAATTGCCCGGTCTGCGCATTCTTCTCCACAAACTCCAGATAACAATGTCCGGAAGAAGTATTCACCCGCACATCGCTCATCTCCGCACGCACCCAGCAAGTCTCCGGGAAAGCCCTCGACAACGCACCCCGTATGCGGGTATTCAGCTCTAACAAAGATAGAGCCTCTTTCTCACCCGATAAGTTATTTAGATTCGGCCGCATATTTACGCTCCTGTTTATAAGCTTTGTACACATCCGGGATGCCATATCCCAACTCAGCGTCCGGTTGCTCAAACTTACTGCCGAAACGCTGCAAAAGAGAGATTATATCCTTATTCGTCAGACTGGGAAACGCTTGCCATAGACAAACACCCAACCCCGCTAAGATCGGCGTAGCGAAAGAGGTACCGTTCGCGTAACGGATATTCCCCGTAGGATCTATCACGCAACAGCCCGTACCCAAGGCAACCACATCCGGCTTCACCCGGTAATCCGCCGTAAAGCCGACAGAACTGAAATTACTTTTCTTCTTACGATCCGTGATAGCGCCCACTGTCAATATATCCGGGGCATCCGCTGGAAAGGTTATCTTTCCCCAGCTACCGCCCCCCTCGTTGCCGGCGCTACTAAACAACAAGATCCCTTTTGATGAAGCCATCTTAGCGGCACGACTGATCAAGGAAGTCCTCCCGTCCAATTGATCTTGATGATAGTTCAGGGCCTCTACATCAAAAGAGAAATACCCCAACGAAGAAGAGACCACATCCACTCCCACGCTATCGGCAAATTCCATAGCTGCCGTCCAATAATCCTCCTCGATGGGAAACTCCGAACGGCTATCCTCGCTCTTTATCAGCCAATATTCGGCTTGGGGAGCCGTACCGACCATCAAGCCCGGCGCATCAGCGGCCAAGCAAGATAAGACCTTCGTCCCATGATCATCCCCGATGAAAACACTTCGACCGGGGAAAACCACGTTATGCGTTCCTAATAACCGCAAGGAATCAAATATGCTGATCCGATCCACGTTCATGAAACCGGCATCGACCACGGCCACACGCATACCCTCACCCTTAAAGCCTGCCTCATGCAATTTGATACCGTTCAGCATCTTGATCTGCTCCTCGGCATAACCGTAAGGCGATTTCTCAGGTTTATCTATTGGCATAAACCGTGTCGTATCTTTCTCCTCCCTAGGAATATCGATTTCCTCGTCACCTTTCCAGACCCATTTCACGGAATCCACGATCGGGAGGCGCGAGAGACGCTCAGCGACCAAGCTATCCGGACTGGACACCACGACCGTAGAGAACCATTTACTCTCCAGCACCGGTTTTCCTCCATTGGCGGACAAGGTATCCAGATAAGCTTGAGCGATCGGCAAATCCGATTCCGACACCGATATACCTTGCCGGTTCCGTCGCTCGACAGACTCCTTGGAAAGATATTCCTCCGGGTTATCCAGCGTATAACCGGAATCCCCTTTATCTTTCAAATACACCCGAAAACGAAAACTTTCCCCGGCATGTACTCCCAAAGAAAACAAACTGAATACGAAAACGAATATTCCTATATATTTACTCATAGAACCTCACACAATTACGAATTACAAAGATAGATGATACCGCCGAATAAACAAAAAAGCCCGGCACTGGAATAGGCCGGGCTCATGTATAATTCTTCGTCTTATTCATTGATATTACAAATAGGGATCTCACGTTTAACACTTTGGCGTAAAGAAATCAAGGTCTCTGTAGCCGTAACACCCGGTATCTCCTGAATCTTAGAGTTCAAAAGTTCCATCAAGTGCTCGTTATCACGGGCATACAGCTTGATCAGCATCGTATACGGACCCGTAGTGAAATGGCATTCTACCACTTCGGGTATTTTCTCGAATTCCGGGACAACATCCTTGTACATAGATCCACGCTCCAATTTCACGCCGATATAGGTACATGTATTATACCCCAATATTTTAGGATTGATGTGATACCCTGAGCCAACGATCACATTCATATCAATCATGCGTTGAACCCGTTGATGAATAGCTGCACGAGATACACCGCACTCCTCGGCAACATCTTTAAAAGGAATCCTAGCATTCTTTGAAATAATGTTCAATATCTGCCGGTCCAGTTTGTCTATCTTCTCCATTTTAAATTCGCTTTATTATATGCATTCAGATTTAATGTATCAAAAGTATATAATAAATTTGAATCATATATCATTCTGAAAGAAAAAAGTAATCAATAAATAATAAAAGCGGGCAAAAAATGCTTTTTAGCATAATTTGCCCGCCTATTATCTTACAAACGTTCCGTTTCTATTTCTTCGCTACTTATTCTTTTACGATGTCAAGCAACTCAACCTCGAACTTCAATACGCTGTTCGGTTTGATATCTTGTCCTGCGCCACGTTCGCCATAAGCCAACTCAGCCGGGATCCAGAAGATATATTTAGAACCGACCGGCATGATCTGCAAGCCCTCAGTCCAGCCCTTGATTACTTGGCCAACACCGAACTCAGCCGGCTCGCCACGATCCACGGAGCTATCAAACTTAGTACCGTCCAATAGAGTTCCGGTATAATGAACTTTTACCTTATCGGTAGCGGTTGGCTTCGCGCCTGTACCTTCTTTCTCTACCTTATATTGCAAGCCGCTCTCAGTCGTGATAACGCCTTCTTTTGTCTTATTCTCCGCCAAGAACTTATCACCCTCTTCTTTTGTCTTCTTAGCCTCGCGAGCCTGAGCCTCTACGAAGTAAGTCTGCAAATATTGTTGAGCCTGTTGCGGATTCATCTTCATCGCAGAAGAATCCCCTTTGATAGCTTGGATAAAACCAGCGATCAAATCATCTACGTTAGCCTCGCCACCCGGCAAAGTCTTTAAGTTTTCCTTAACCGGCACCTGTGCTGATACCAATAGCGTAGCTTGCGCTATCGATGGAAGTCTTCAAGCTCGCGCTTTTGTGAGAATCACCGCAAGAGGTGAAAGATGCGCCCATTGCTACAATCACTGTAGCGACTAATACACTTAACTTTTTCATTTTTCTTTAACTCTTATATATTATTTTTCGATATCTAATAACTCAACGTCGAAGATCAATGTACTATTCGGCTCGATAGCCTCACCTGCCCCACGCTCGCCATAAGCAAGGTTAGACGGGATAAACAATCTCCATTTAGAACCGACCGGCATCAACTGCAAGGCCTCTACCCATCCCGGGATTACCTGTGAAACACCGAATACGGCAGGCTCGCCTCTCTGTACGGAGCTATCAAACACCTGACCGTTGATTAACGTACCGTGATAGTGGCATTTTACCTTATCGTTCGCCGTAGGTTTAGCGCCTGTACCATTCTTCAGCACCTCGTATTGCAAACCGCTAGGCAACTCTACCACACCAGCCTTATGCTTATTGATAGTAAGGAACTCCTCACCGGCTTTCTTATTGATTTCCAGTTTCTCTTGTTGAAGCTTCATGAAGTAATCATTGATCACTTGTTTTGCCTCATCATAACTAAGAGCAGGTTTTGCCTCTGTTAAGACGTCATTCAATCCCTGTACAAAATCTTCCACTTGAAGATCCTTGATGCCTGAGTTCTGGAAATTATTTCCGATACTTAAGCCAAGCGCATAACTTACTTTATCCATTCTTTTTTCTTGTTCAACTAATTATAAGCCACAAAAGTAATGCTTTTAATCGTATAACAGCATTTTGTAAGAACTTTTTATTTCATTCAAATCTTTTTAGAACAAACAAAAGACATACATCCTCAGTCTTTTCCCTATTCCCCATATAATACGACATTGGTTATCCATGCAAAAACATTGGCTATCAATTTGGAAGCATCATTATTTATCTCTCCTGAAGTATTATTTATCCGGTTATCTTTTGTACCTCCAGTCCCAGATGAAGAATTCCCCAAATCCGTATCTCCTATATAAACGATCCGTCTCGAATAGTCTACTCCTAATACGATACCACCAGCCTTCCCAGTCAAGAGTGGCGTGATTCCTTTTGCCGACTCAGTGTTCAAAAGTATCTCACCATGATAGGCATCGTAGTTACGAAATGAGAAACTCGAAGAGACCGGAGTATAAGATCCACTTGTAAAAGGTCCAGTAGAAGTGAAGAAACTATTATCCGCACTTGATGGAGCTACGGTAAACTCACCATTATTGACAGTCAAAAATTTTATATTGCTATTTCCTCCTAAAAATTCATCGATCAGATATTTACTTACATCCGCAGCGTCATAAGAAGCGATTAGCACACGATTCTTTTTTGCATTCAACCAATTATGTACTTTCTTCGCATCTTCATTTCCAAAATAACCATTGCTCATATAATGGACATATACGACATCAAAAGCAGCAAAAAGGGCATCTGTCAATCTATTATTACTAACGTTGGACCGTATCAGATTATACCCTCCACAGACGACATTCCCGTTCGGACCGAAATTACTTTGATTATCCAATATGCCTCTTAAACCGTCTGCACGTGCGTCGGGAGGTACCGAAGCAACAATATTAGTACCTAAACTGCCTAAGCCGACATTAAATGTCAACAAATTAATTACCGTATTGGCTGCTACGCTATATTTTTGCTTGATCGCCACCAAGATTTTCCACCGATGAGCAGTAATGACAAAGTTCTGGACCGGCCCAGCATCGCCAGACATATTATTCTGTAAGGCCGTTACAACTAACTGGCTGCCGTCCAGATTCTTTTCTACGGTAAAATAATCATTTGACAATGATTGCCCCTCACTTCCAATCGGCATACCATTCTCATCCGCCCACTGTAATGTGTAGTCGGACAAGTCGGTAAACACCTCTATAGTAGCTTTAGAACCAGCCTTATTCTTCAATATGATTTCACGGGAGGAAACTCCGAAATGATGCTCTCCGTCAAAAGACATATCGATCGTATTATCATCCCATTGTCGCACTTCTGCCACAATATGTGCAGACTGATTGTTCGCCGCATCGTCAGGATTATCCCATCCGGGAGCGGAAACCTTTTTCACATTAAATATATATTTGTGATTACGCAAGATTTGCCCAAAAGCATTCTCTTTATTGTCCGGGTCAAAATCCATACGATAATAACTCATCTTTTCACTTCCATTATAGTAACCGCCTACAACGATACACGTCGCACTGCTCACCCGGTCGCCTTCGGCTGGAGAACTGACCTCCGGCAAATAAAGTTGTGCGGAGAATTCATTCCGATCCTCCTCTGAGACCGAAAACATACGGCTGCTTACATTTGCCATACTTCCGTCGGGAACGCTTGGTGTCGTTACTTTCATAGAACCCGTTTCATTGGGAATCACTTGCAGCGAATTATTAGCACGATATGCTTTTACTCCCGCCAGTTTAAAATTTGCAGCTTCGGTAGCAACAACATCCACACGGGCTATGGAGCGCAACATCTTTATCCCGGTGATTTCTTGCATTTCGGTGGATGACAGTCCGGCAGGAAATTTATATTCGCCATACATCGGGAAATTGGAAACTAAATTATCAAACTCCCGATTTATCTTCTTTTTTACGACCTCTTTACTATCGTCCAACGACGGTTCATTGGAAACAACAGTTTCGTCAGTATTTGCCAAAATAAGCAATTCCACAGGCAAGGAGGTTGATTTCAGAAGTACCGTGAATGTTGTTTGTGCCATATTACTACTGATAGATATGCCAGGTACCCGATACCGGTATTTCTGGTCCTCAAATACCAATACCTGAACTTCACTAATCAAAGACTCATGAGTGGGCTGATCAATCTCAGCTTTTGTCTTAGAATAAACGGTAGAAGACGGACTCGTTATTACCAATCTCATTTTTATACCACCTACATCATCATTTCCGACAGATATCCCTGTCTCGTCATTACAGGATATAAAAAAAAGAAAAACGACCAGGATATATATAAATTTTCTCATGATGCATTTTTCAGATAGAACACAAATCCTCCTCCCTTTGTTCCATCAACCAAACTCATTGTCTTTTAAAGAATTTCCATTTCCCAAGAAAATATAACTATTTGGACAGAACGGGTGTTCTATAGGACAACCGGGCCAAACCGGATGAATTAAATAATAATATAAGTATTCACTAAAAAATATAGGCATATGAAAACAAACAATTTGTATATTACGTTATTTGCGGCATTAGCTATCACTGCATGCAGTAAAGATAACGAGCTTCCTCAAGGATCTGCTAAAGACCCGAATGCCGATATGCCGGACGCATATACCTCTATCGCTATCAATATTCCCCACACCACTATGACGAAAGCCACTTCGGGCCGTGCCATTGATCAGGGAATAGCGGACGAGAACAAGGTCAAGACCTTACATGTATTTATCTACGATACCGATGCCCCAAATACTCCGACAGTTGCCGAATTTACGGTAGACGACAATTCTCTTGCCCCCAAATCTCCCGGTAGCTCCACTTGGGTAACAAACAGAGCTATCAAAACTAAAAAAGCCGATAAATATATTTTTGCAGCAGTGAACCTCAATACAGATATGGTCAACTATATCACAGCCAATGGACTCGGATCATTCAGTTACAATCAATTTGCCCAAGAAATCTCGCAACTGGCAGATCTGACAAATGGCTTTGTCATGTTCAACACGAGTTATCCGGAAAGTACCCCGGCTGCAAACTTATATGAAAATGAAAGCCTTGCCCAAACGAATCGCATGGCTATACCGGTTTCCCGCGTTGTAGCGAAAGCAGCAGTAT
>OLWY01001040.1_pt1 | contig 11210 bp, 11 predicted proteins | sample 1644171 | NCBI WGS metagenome assembly OLWY01 (sample SAMEA103958150, study PRJEB25191) | human gut metagenome | biome: human-associated habitat [ENVO:00009003]; feature: intestine environment [ENVO:2100002]; material: feces | place: Germany | collected 2013/2015 | reverse complement strand
AGAGTTTTTCTACGGATTTACATAACGTTTTTCATGGATTTTCCCCTTGTCATTTAAATTATCTTTCTCTATAATAAAAAAGATTTCTTTTTTGGAATCAAAGTATTTTACAAAAGACAGGAGAACACTTGATATGAATATCACACTTCATACATTTTTAGTCGTATGCCCGCTTGTTTTTCTCGCCGGGCTCGTCGACGCCATCGGTGGTGGCGGCGGTCTGATTTCACTTCCAGCTTTTTTAATTGCCGGGCTTCCGCCTCATGCAGCAATTGCCACGAATAAAATATCCAGTCCATTCGGAACTGCACTTGCCACTTACCGTTTTGCGAAAGCAAAACTCATTAATTTAAAGCTGGCAGCGCCTGCGGTAGTCGCTGCGATCTGCGGTTCTTTCATCGGTGCACAGATCTCCCTTCGCGTCCCGGAACACATTCTTTCCTATGTATTAATGGTAATCCTTCCGGTATCTGCATTTCTCGTATTAAACAAGAAATTATTTAACGATGAAGGGAGTGAAGAGATCACTCTGAACCGAAGAACTTACTTAACTGCAACGATAGCTGCATTTATCGTCGGATGTTACGACGGATTCTATGGACCGGGAACCGGAACATTTTTAATTATCGCGTTCACAGTATTTGCTCATCTGAACATCCAGACCGCAAATGCACAGGCAAAAGTCATCAACTTGACTACGAACCTGACCGCACTTGCAATCTTTCTTTACAATGGACAAGGTGTTTTAAGTCTCGGGCTTGCATCTGCAGCCTGCAATATGCTTGGCGGATACATCGGTGCCGGACTTGTGATGAAAAACGGTTCTAAAATTGCCAGACCAAGTATTGTATTCGTATTATTCCTGCTTGCACTAAAAGCACTTGGGGTTTATTAATCAATTACCAAAAGGGACAGCCTTAATTAGCGATGGGGACGTAGTACTTTGTTAAAGTGCTACGTCCCCAATTTAATTTTTATACTTTAAATCTGTATCCCACGCCCCAGATTGTCTCAATGTACTGTGGGTTTGATGTGTCTACTTCTACTTTTTCTCGGATCTTTTTGATATGAACAGTCACAGTCGCAATATCTCCGATAGATTCCATATCCCAGATTTCCCGGAACAGTTCTTCTTTTGTATATACGTGATTCGGGTGGCTTGCAAGGAATGTGAGTAAATCAAATTCTTTTGTTGTAAATGTCTTCTCTACATCGTTGACCCATACGCGTCTTGCAGTTGTGTCGATACGAAGTCCGCGGATCTCAATAATTTTATTCTTTTCCACTGCGCTTCCTGTCAGGCGGTCATATCTTGCGAGGTGTGCTTTTACTCTTGCTACCATCTCGCTCGGACTGAATGGTTTTGTCATATAATCGTCTGCACCGAGTCCCAGCCCACGGATCTTGTCAATATCGTCTTTCTTTGCGGATACCATGATGATTGGTGTATTTTTTTCTTCTCGGATTTTCTTACAGATTTCAAATCCGTCCACACCCGGAAGCATGAGATCCAGTATGAACAAGCTGTATTCATCTTTCAGGGCTTTTTCAAGTCCTGTCTCTCCGTCAGTTGCAACTTCCACCTCAAATCCGCTCAGTTCCAGATAATCTTTTTCCAGATCTGCAATTGTCTCTTCATCTTCTACGATTAATATTTTACTCATTTACTGGTACCTCCTGATACTTTCTAAGCACAAAATACATGGTTGTCCCGGTATGTTCCCGGCTCGTTGCCCAGATTTTTCCACCGTGTTCTTCTATAATCTTCTTTACAATAGAAAGGCCAATACCGCTCCCTCCTTTTGAGGAATTTCTTGATGTGTCCGTCCGGTAAAATCTCTCGAACACATTTGGCAGATCTTTTGACGCAATTCCTTTTCCGTTATCTTCGATTTCGACCTGAACAAAATCCCCTACATCTTTGACGCGCAAATTAATCTTTGGCTTGTCTTTATCCATATATTTTACAGAGTTATTCACAATGTTATGCACCACTCTCTTAATTTGTTCCGGGTCTGCAATAACCTTGACCTCAGGTTCTACATAATTAAAATAACCAAATTCCACATTTTTTGCCTCTAGATCCAAAGACAAATCCTCTGAGCAATCATTAAAATAATCATTCACAGATAAAATTGTGAAATTGTACGGAATACGGTTCGTGTCAATTTTTGAATAAAGAGTCAGCTCGTTGATCAGTACGTCCATCTCACTTGCTTTATTGTAAATGGTCCGTACATATTTTGCCACTTTGTCCGGAGTATCTGCCACACCGTCCATGATTCCTTCTGCATAACCTTTGATGGTCGTCACAGGTGTCTTTAGATCATGGGAAATGTTACTGATCAATTCTTTATTTTCTTTGTCAAATTTCAGTTTCTCTTCTGCCGTATTCTTCAGACGTTTGCGCATGTCTTCCAAATCCCCACAGAGCTGTCCGAGCTCGTCATCTGTCTCAACCGGCAGTTCAAAATCAAGATTTCCTTCTTTTATACTCTTTGTTGCCTCCCGCATCTTTCCGACCGGTCCCATGACACTTCGGTAAATCCAGATGATCAGCACACATGCGGTAAATACAAGTACCAGGAAAATGCATACGATAATCTCCACGAACAGACTTTTCACTTCCGGAATCAGGCTTCCTACATTTGTCACAATAAATGCACTGCCTTCACTTCCATCCGAATACTGAAAATCAATCTGTTTTAGAAGGACTTGTGCTTTTCCTCCAAGATACATACCATTTTCTGATGTCGTCCCGGCCGCTCCATACTCCGGGAGCTGGCTAATGACTTTCTCAGCTTTAGAAGCCTCCGTACCAATATAGGCAATCGTATCATTCTTTCTCACGATAAGATTTTTTATCTTGCAGTTCACCATTCAGACTTTCCAGTTGTGCTGCATCTTCCATTTCTTCCGGATTTTCCCGTATCAATGCCTCCAGCTCACGATATGGCTGTTCTGTCAGCCGTGTAAGAACGGTTACAGAACTAGCCAGACTCTCGACTGTCGTATTCTTGATCCCATAATTTTTCTCAATAGAACTAAGTTGATATTTTCCAACCATACACACAAGCGCCGAAGATAATACAAGTGGAATTAATATAATTGTAAAAAACGCTACTACCAGCCTGGTCTTAAATTTCATAAAATAAATCTCCTTTTAAGTTCAGGTCTCACTCAAAATGCACTTTTGCATCTAAAATCAAGTATAGCATGAAAAAGGACGCTTCACACGAAAGCGTCCATAAACATTTCTAAAAATTTTATAAATCAATCTTACAGATAACTTTTCAGTAACTCTGCTTTGTCTGTCTTCTCCCATGGAAGATCTACATCTGTACGTCCAAAGTGACCGTAAGCTGCTGTCTGTTTATAAATCGGTCTTCTTAAGTTCAACATCTGGATAATTCCAGCCGGACGAAGATCGAAATTCTCACGGATGATTTCAACAAGCTTCTCATCTGAAAGCTTACCTGTTCCAAATGTATCTACCATGATAGATGTCGGGTGTGCAACACCGATCGCGTAAGATAACTGGATTTCACATTTCTTAGCAATTCCGGCTGCCACGATATTCTTAGCAACATAACGTGCTGCGTAAGCTGCAGATCTGTCTACCTTTGTACAATCCTTTCCGGAAAATGCTCCACCACCGTGACGAGCCATTCCACCGTAAGTATCTACAATAATCTTTCTTCCAGTCAGTCCGCTGTCACCGTGTGGTCCACCGATTACAAAGCGACCTGTCGGGTTGATGAAAAATTTTGTATTCTCATCTACCATTCCTTCCGGAATGATCGGGTCAAAAACATATTTCTTAATATCTTCGTGAATCTGCTCCTGTGTCACATCCGGATCGTGCTGTGTAGAAAGTACAACTGCATCCAGACGCTTCGGCGTACCATTCTCATCATATTCTACAGTAACCTGTGTTTTTCCGTCTGGTCTTAAATATTTTAATGTACCGTCTTTTCTGACTTCTGTCAGTTTTCTTGCAAGCTTGTGTGCCAGTGAAATCGGATATGGCATCAGTTCCGGCGTCTCATCGGAAGCATATCCGAACATCATTCCCTGATCTCCTGCTCCGATTGCTGCAATCTCTTCTTCAGACATTTTATTCTCTTTTGCTTCCAGAGCTTTGTCAACTCCAAGCGCGATATCTGCAGACTGCTCATCGATTGCTGTAATCACACCACATGTATCTGCATCAAATCCATATTTTCCACGAGTATAACCAATCTCGCGGACTGTATCCCTTACAATCTTCTGAATATCCACATAAGCATTTGTTGTGATTTCTCCCATGACCATAACAAGACCTGTTGTTGTGCATGTCTCGCAGGCAACACGGCTCATTGGATCCTGCTCCATAAGGGCGTCCAGGATTGCATCTGAAATCTGGTCGCACATCTTATCCGGATGTCCTTCAGTTACTGATTCTGATGTAAATAAATGTCTTTCCATTCTCTTCTCCTTTTCATGTTCTTCACTCTTATTCTGAGATTCGCTAAAACCCTGAAAATGCACATAGCATGGCGGGTTCATTGCACAAAGAAACAGCCCACACTAAGTGGACTGTTTATATTTCATAAGCCAATCCTCTTATTGTTCGATTACTCGCTCAGGTCGGCACCTTCCCGAACCGGGGGTTGCCGCAGCTTCACAGGTCCTTTGTACCTCCACTGCTCTGAATAAGAGAAAAATATTATTATTATCTTGTAACATGTATGACTTTATCGCAATACATAAGAAATGTCAATATACATATCTTACTTTCTGTTGTATTAGCTGACTTTCAGCTTGAACTTCTGAATCTCACGCTCTGTAGACACACGTTCAATGATTCCGCCGATTCCACGAATCTTCTCCTCAAAACGCTCATATCCTCTCTGGATATACACAATGTCGTCAACAATCGTGATTCCGTCAGTTGCAAGACCTGCAATACAAAGTGCTGCTCCTGCTCTAAGATCCGGTGCGCTTACTCTTGCTCCTGAAAGCTTCTCAACACCTTCAATCGTTGCAGAATTCCCTTCTACTTTGACATTTGCACCCATTCTTGCGAGCTCGTCAAGATATTTAAAACGATTCTCGAAGATACTCTCTGTCACAATACTTGTCCCTTTGCATAAAGCCAGTGTAACGCCCATCTGCGGCTGCATATCTGTCGGGAATCCCGGATATGGTAATGTCTTCACCTGTGTACTTGTCAGACGTCCCTTAGCCACTACACGGACTGCATCGTCAAATTCTTCCACTTCACATCCGATATCTACCAGCTTGGAGATCGTTGCATCTAAATGCTTCGGAATCACATTGAGTACTGTCACATCTCCGCGTGTTGCTGCAGCGGCAAACATAAATGTTCCTGCTTCGATCTGATCTGGAATGATGGAGTACTCTGCCTTGTGCAGGGACTTCACTCCACGGATCTTGATCACGTCTGTTCCTGCACCACGGATATTTGCTCCCATGCTGTTCAGGAAGTTCGCTACATCTACAACATGTGGCTCTTTCGCTACGTTCTCCATGATCGTAAGACCGTCAGCCATAGCTGCTGCCATCATTACGTTGATCGTCGCACCTACAGTCACAACATCGAAATAAAGATGTGTTCCCTTCAGCTCTTCCGCCTCTGCAACAATCTTACCATACTCAATATCTACATCTGCTCCAAGTGCACGGAATCCTTTCAGATGCTGATCGATCGGTCTGCTTCCGATATTGCATCCTCCCGGAAGTGCTACTTCTGCTCTCTTGTATTTTCCAAGAAGTGCACCTAACAAATAATAAGACGCTCTGATCTTCTTAATATAGTCATAATCAATACTGAAATCTCCAATTGTATTTCCATTGATCTTTACTGTATGTCTGTCAATTCTCTGTACCATTGCACCGATTCCCTCGATTGCCTCCAGCATGACATTAATGTCATTCACATCCGGAAGATTCTCAATCAAAACCGGTTCATCTGCCATGATTGCAGCTGCAAGAATTCCAAGTGCCGCATTCTTAGCTCCGCCGATTTCAACTTCCCCAACCAGCGGATTACCACCCTTAATAATATATTGCTCCATTTTGCACCTCAATTGTCCGATTCTGTATTACTTCCCACAGATCCTGTGTTCAGTAACGATTTATTCTTGTGTCTTTGTCTATACGAAAAGAATTATCTACCTTAATTACAATATAATCCATACATAACTATAACACAAAATCTTTCATTGTGGAATCCCCTTTTTCTATGACGGTAATATTCACGCTTTATTTTGAGAGTAATTCTCAATAGTATTAAGTACATTTTCTATTGTTTCTTCAATCTGACAGCCCTCTTCACTGATTGTCACATCTGCATACTTCTCAAAAAGGACTTTTCGCTCGTCATACAGGTCTTTTAATGTCTGACCGTCCTTCAAAACAACTCCTCTTTTTTGAGGATTTCTGATTCTCTTCTTTATTGTCTGATAAGAAGCATGAAGATATACAACAATTCCGATTTCTTTGAAATGTTTCATTGCTTCCTCGCAATAGACAACACTTCCGCCCGGAGAAATAACCGCATTTTCTGCTTTTATATCACGATTTACCTGATTTTCAATTTTTAAAAACCCATCATCACCGACTTCTGCTATGATTTCACGCAGAAGCTTTCCTTCTTGTTCCTGAATCAGAAGATCTGAATCTATGAAACCTTTTCCAAGTCTTTTTGCTACTACAATACCAACTGTACTTTTTCCGACAGCCGGCATACCGATAAATATAAGATTACTTTTCATCTGTATCTGTTCCCTTCTTCTGAATCCGTTTCTTTTGTTGTAATCTGAATGATTATATCATAGATTTTCCTGGCAATGAACAATAACTGTAAATTTTTTGTTTCCTTTTTCTCTGTTCACCCCTGCGTCGGTAGATTTCCTGATATAACAGGACTTCCGCCAGATTTCTTAACATCCGCTCTTCCCCGGCAAACATTTTCTCCTGTTTTTTTACATTTTCGCAAATTCTGCTGCACATGATGCGTAACTGCAATTTATCCGGATAATCATCAAATATCACACTCCCCGTGTATTCCATCCTGTCACATTCCTCTTCGACATAAGGCAGTATTCTCTTTGGAAGATCCGGATACAGGCTTTTCATATACTCCAGGTCTGTCCTTTCCGCTCTCTCATCATATTCTGTCTGTATCGGATAGGCCATATAATAAGGCAATTTCTGGTACATGTTGCTCACTCCCACTGACAATAAGTTGTGCCGTCCCTGCTGTTCACATTCCTGTTGATTGCAGTTTATAAATCCGGCGGCTATATATATAACTACTATATGATCTTCCTTACTCAACTGTTACTTTCACACAGATTCTTCATTTTACGATCTAAAAGAAAAAGAAGTCCTGACTTTTCCGCCGGACTTCCTTGCCTGTAAATTCACTATTCACTTTCTCTTAAAATTCTGAGAATCTCCAGTCTGGTCTCCCCAACACCAATCACATCTTCTCTCTGAACCTCTGTCGGACGATCTACCAGGATTCCGTTCAGATATGTTCCATTCTTGGAACCATCATCCATCAGATACAAACAGTCACCTCTCTGTATGATCACACAGTGCTGCTTGGATACTCTTCCATCCTCATGCAGTGGAAGATACTTCTCATAATTGTCATTCCTCTTTGCTCTTCCGATTCCCACTTCATCATAGAATATGAAGCTATATTTCTGCCATGTATCCAGATCTTCCAGGATAATCTTCCACTGTCTTCTTTTTTTAGAAGAACGCTTCGCTGAATCCATAGAACCGTTCTGCCCTGAACTGCGTTTCTTCTTTCCCTGTGGCTGATCCTCTTCCTCTTCTGGATCATATCCCTGATCTGCCTTGTAACGCTTTCCGTTCCTGGACTGCTTTCTCCGTTCTGCGTCCTGTGCCTTATTCTTTTTTACACTTATAAATGTACTGCAAAGAAGTGCGATACTTCCTAAAATCAGCAGTACCATAATCGCCCAATACCACATATGCATTATCACTCCTATCTGAATCTTAATCGTACTATATTTTTACGTTCTCGGCAAGCATAACATGTATCTTTTTGTCGAATTTTGTGATAAAATAAGTAGAAACAGAGAAAATAAGTGATTTTTAGAAGAGGTAATATCATGGAAAGAAATGAATTGTGCTGGTGCGGCAGCGGCAAGAAGTATAAGAAATGCCATATGCCGATTGAAGAAAAGATAATGATGCATGCTGAACGTGGTGAGATTGTTCCGACACGTAAGATTTTAAAAACTCCATTCCAGATTGAAAAGATCAGAAAAAGTGCTGAGCTTAATACAGCGATCCTGGATGAAGTAGCAAGACAGATCCACATTGGAATGAGCACACAGGAGATTGATGACATCGTATATCGTTTCACAAAAGAACACGGTGGTATCCCGGCTCCGCTCAATTATCAGGGATTCCCTAAGAGCGTGTGTACTTCTATTAATAATGAGATTTGTCACGGCATTCCGGATGAGAATATCATTCTGGAAGAGGGAGATATCATTAATGTTGATGTATCCACTATTCTTGACGGATATTTTTCTGATGCATCCCGTATGTTCAAGATGGGAAAAGTATCGGAACGTGCAGAGCGCATCGTCCGCGTCACAGAAGAGTGTGTGAAGCTTGGACTTGAGGCTGCGAAGACTTGGGGACATTTAGGTGATATCGCAGATGCGATCAATACACATGCCCGTGCAAACGGATACTCTGTTGTAGAGGATATCGGCGGACACGGTGTCGGTCTGGAATTCCATGAAGATCCTTTTGTCAGCTATGTGACACCAAAGGGAAGTGAGATGCTTCTCGTTCCAGGTATGATGTTCACGATTGAGCCTATGATCAACGAAGGCAGCCCTGACTTCTTCGTAGATGAGGACAATGACTGGACTATTTATACAATGGATGATGGTCTTTCTGCCCAGATTGAGTATATGGTTCTCATCACTGAGAATGGGGCAGAGGTTCTTACAAAATAATGATAGTAACAAATACGGGATGAACAGATATTAAAACTGCTCATCCCGTATTTTTATTATTCTTGTATAATGCTCTTTCTTTATCTGCAAAATACCGTTCCACTTCTTACGGCATCAATCTCAATGCTTCTGCCGGCTTTAATACGATTGCTGAATGAGATCCCATATTCAGGACAATCTCTCCATCTTGTACGATATACTCGTCATATTCTGTCGTATAACCGTTTTCATAAGAGTAGATCAGTCGTTTCATCCGTCCTTCCATCTCTACACCCACATACCATACCGGTACGGTCACTGTACGAAGTTCATCACTGTTATTCACAACAACGACAATCTGTTCATCTGCTTCAAATCTTCCATAGGCCAGCAGATTTTCATCTGACGCCAGTAGCTTGATAGAACCTTTTTTCAGCGGTTTCTCTTCCTTGTGGATACGGATCACTTCTTTGTGGAATGCCTGAAGTTCTTTGTCTTCGTCCCCCCATGGGAAAGTTCTCCGGTTATCCGGATCGGTGAATCCGCAAAGTCCTGCCTCATCACCATAATAAATCGTCGGCGCACCGATCCAGGTCATCTGCATAATAACCGCTTCTCGTAAGATTGCCTTATTCACATCCTTTTAAGCTGCTTCTGTTCCAAGCTGTGCCACTCGTCCTGCCTTGTGGTTCGTACGTGTCAGGAAACGAGAATGATCATGGTTTGAAAGTTCATTCATTGCCACCTGAAGAGATGGTGTCAGCATACTCGCCATAAAATGACGCATCGCTCCGACAAAGTTGTCAGCATTTCCACACAGATCCGGACGATATTCATCACTATGCTTCTCCATACCGGTCAAAAACCAGGTCAGCGGTTCCATAAATGCGTCATAATTCATAACGCTGTCCCACTCATCTCCCTGAAGCCAATCCTGCGGATCTCCATAATGTTCTGCCAATATAATTGCATCCGGATTCGCATCCTTAACTTCCTTTCGGAATCTCTTCCAGAAGATATGGTTGTATTCATTACTGAATCCAAGGTCCGCTGCAACATCAAGACGCCATCCGTCTACGTTATACGGCGGTGATACCCATTTTCTTCCGGTATCCATAATGTACTGCTCAAGCTGTGGTGAATCCTCATAATCGAGCTTTGGCAATGTATCATGTCCCCACCAGCCATCATATGTTCCGTTATAAGGCCAGAGCTCATTTCTCGCATCATGGAACAGGAAAAAGCTGTTATATGGACTTTCTTTACTTACATATGCTCCCTTCGGATAGTCCGGCTGCGGCTCATAGATACGTTCTCTGTCCATCCATTTGTTAAAAGAGCCACAATGATTGAATACACCATCCAGAATCACACGCATTCCACGCTTATGCATCTCTTCTACCAGTTTGATAAACAACTGATTACTTGCCTCAAGATTGCGGATATCTCCTGTGCGTTGCTGATACTTTGTCGCATGGATATTATCCTTTGCACCTGCCGGAAGTACTTCTCCATCATCCACAACAATCTTTCCATAATGCGGATCTATGTAATCATAATCCTGAATATCATACTTATGATTCGACGGAGAAACAAACAACGGATTGAAGTAAATAACTTCAACTCCAAGATCCTGCAGATAATCCAGCTTATCTAAAACACCCTGTAAATCCCCGCCGTAAAAATTACGGATATCCATTGCTTCCGGTGCCTGATTCCAGTCCTTCACCTTGCGGCTCGGTGCCCCAATATAAATATATTCGTTATCCTCTACATCATTTGTCGGATCTCCATTATAAAAACGATCGACAAAGATCTGGTACATCACAGCACCTTTCGCCCACTCGGGTGTCTTAAATCCCGGCGAAATAATAAAATCATAATAGTTTTCTTTTTTCCCTGTTATTCCATACCTACTATAAAAACAGATTTCTGCTCCCTGCTTGATTTCAAAACAATATCTTAAGATATCCTCACCAAGCTGATACTCAATCTCGTAAAAGTCAAATTCACCGTTCGTACGTGTCTTCCACATAGGATACTCCTGTTCTCCGATGTGAAGTTTCACTTCGTCAACATCATTGTGTGCCGTACGAAATCGCAACACTACTTTTTCATTTATCTCAGGCTCTGCCGGACAGACATAATCACCTGTACCGTCACAAAACAGTGCTTCTCTATTCACCTGTTTAGCCTCCTTTAACTCAATTCTTA
>OLWY01001037.1_pt1 | contig 11234 bp, 8 predicted proteins | sample 1644171 | NCBI WGS metagenome assembly OLWY01 (sample SAMEA103958150, study PRJEB25191) | human gut metagenome | biome: human-associated habitat [ENVO:00009003]; feature: intestine environment [ENVO:2100002]; material: feces | place: Germany | collected 2013/2015 | reverse complement strand
TATACCATATAATATATTCCCGTTCGGGTTATGCGTGTTGAACGTCTCGTTACCCGTTACCTTGGCGTAGGTATGATCCCCTTTCACCATGTCATAATCCACGATGATGGAGAGGGCGCATCCTACGATCCGGTCATCCACCAGCGTCACGACCTGTCCCTCGGGAAATATCCGTATCAACGTCTCGATCTGCTTGCGGGTCCAGAAAACATCCTTGTCGGCGTATACCCTCTTGAAAGATTGCGACAACTGCGTATAGTCCTCAAGCTGCAAGCTCCGGAGCTCTACCTTGTTTATCTTATGCATTGGTTCCATAACACATTTTTTTTGTTAAAGTCGCCGCGAAGTTAGGATAAATACAGATAAAGTGTACCGGCCCTCCTGCCCTATCTGACCTACTCCATGTATAATTTCAAGATCGTCACTGAATTAGGCGGGAAATTATAGATAAACGGGCCGCTCATCGGGAATACGATAGGCTCGGTGACAGGCGTTACGGCCCCCGGGCTCTCAAACGTATTACGAGCCTCCGGCTCCCCTCTCAATTGGATCAGCTCCGCCTCGTTACGGATATTCACTCCCTCGATACGCAAAGAGGTCTTCTCCTCGTGGCGGGTCGTATTCACGACCTTCAAGTAAATCACCCGGTTCTCCTTGTCGAGGGTAGCCACGGATACCAACGACGGGATCGGACGCATATCCACCTCATGCAGCAATACGCCGTCCACATAACAACGGACGCGCTCGTACTCGCACGTCATGCGAACCGTATACCACCGGTTACTCTCAAAAGGGAAGCGCACGGGAGAGACCAAGCTATCCTTCACGCCACCTACCTGATGGTACAGCTCGCTCGTTCCCGCCCCGATCGTAAAGGCGATATAATCCGCCTGCTCGCCCGTCCGCCCGTTGTCGCGGAGGCGAAGCTGTATCTGCCCGCTACCTTTCGTACGCCGGACGGTAGCCGTATATTCATAGGCGTAGCTCGTAGAGTCGCCGAACAATACATGGTTCCACCGGTTGGCCTCCGGCACCAACGTACCAGCCTCCGGGACCTTCCATCCCCCGCTCATCACGGATATATCCGATACGGGCACGCCGTCGATCCGCACGTCCTTGAACTCATAGCTATTATCAAACATCTCTACGCCCGCCCGACCCGTACGTACCTGTGGTTTCTCGTAGGTATCCACGATCGTCTTCAGCACCTCATCCCCCCGATGGCGGGTAAACATCTTTAATAAATGGTAGGAAGGAGAGACCACCGCCTGATGGGTGTTGAAAGAGATCAACGGATGGCGCTGGTTCTCGAACCCGGCGTTGCCCAATACCGGGGCATACGCCAAGCGGCGTACCATATCCGGGTTCTCCTCCGCGCCGACCAAGAAACAGGCCTCGGCCACCGCCGCCCGGAGCGTACCGGCCAAGGGCCGCTCCGTCGTCCCAAACTCCCCGATAAACACCGCCGGCGAACGCCGGGAATACCGGTCGCTATTAAACCGACCGGAGTTAGACAGGAAGAAATGCTCCCCGGCGTAATAATGGGAATCCACCCACTCGCTACGGCCTCGCTTCGTGAGGGGCGAACTGCTGATAACGGTAATCTCCGGATAAGCCTCCTTGATCGCCTTGCGGAAAAGCTCAAAGCGCCTGAAATACTCCCCGCCATAGTTCTCGCTGCCGATCTCGACATACTTCAAGTTGAAAGGTTCCGGATGCCCGTTCCTCGCACGCAGGGCGCCCGGCAGGGAATCCGCCGGGGCGTTCGCGTAGGCGATAGCGTCCAAGGCATCTCCCGTGAGCTTATCCATCGCCGTGATATCCTCGTAGCGGGGCCGGCGGCTTTGGCTCGTGATCCCGCTATTAATAACGTAGATAGGCTCCGCCCCCATATCCTCGCACATTTGCAAGTACTCGTGGTAGCCCATGCCGTTCGTCGTACCATAGGCCCATACGTTCCAGAAATGCTTACGCTCCGAGATATCGCCCAGCGTCTCCCTCCAGATCGGGTACGTGCCCGCCGTATACCCCTCCACGAAACTGCCTCCGGGGAAACGGATAAAACGAGGGGCCAAGGAATCGACCAGAGCCGCCAAGTCCGGTCTCAGCCCGTTCTTCCGTCCCTTCCACGTATCCTCCGGGAAGAGCGATACCACGTCCAGCCAAAACACGGCGGAGGTATCGGCCGTGATCGTCAAGACAGCGTTCGGCGCGTCCTCTGTAGCCGTAAACGTATGCCTGTATCGTCTCCACTCGTACGGCGGCGCTACCTGAAACACATCGCTCAAGACCGTATTAGCCATCGAGTCCTCCAAGGCCACCCGGATGGTACGGGGCACCATATTCGCCCCCTTGGCGAAAAACGAGAGATCGTATCGTTCCCCTTTCCGGATCGGTATCCCCCGGTATCCCTCGGCTATCACGCCTCCGCGCCCCGACTCCCCGGAAGTCGATACGGCCACGAGCAACGACCGCCGGTTCTTATCATTCACCAGCTCCTTCATATCCGGGTATATCTGTGTATTAGGGACTATCCGCCTCCATCCCGGTACGGAATCTCCCCGCATGAAAGGGATCGTCCAGCCATTCGGGGTAATCAAGACGTTCCGGGCGGCGTCGTAAGGGCAGTTCAAGGGTGGCACGCCATCCTCGAAGCTCCGGTTCTGGATCAGCTCGGCGTACAGCCCCCCATCGATCCCGTGGTTGATCTCCTCAATGGTCAAACCATACAGATCCGGGTTCACGGGAACCGTCAGGCCATCCGCCTCCACGGTTATCGTAGAGATCACCGGCATCTCCGGCTGGCAAGAGGACAAACCCATCCCGACAATAGCGCCAACCAATAAACAAATAACATCAAAACCTATATATTTCCACCAACGCATCTTCGAATACTCATCTCATTTATGAGCGTACAAACTTAATCAAAAAATCGCAGTTTCCCCTATTTTCAAAGTCCGAACTGTTTTTTCAAAAAAACAATTGAAAAACATAGATTTTTCCAATTAAATGTTCTAAATTTGCATGACAAATAAAACAAAAGACGACAACATTATACGGCTCTATGGAGAAATCTGTTCTTTTAGTGGATGACAAGCAAGAAATCGCAAAGATAATCATGCTTTACTTATCAAGCACTTACAAGGTATCTTATAAAGAAAATCCTTTGAAAGCGATCGCTTGGCTTCAAGAAGGCAATTTACCGGATTTGATCATCTCAGACTTGAATATGCCAGAAATGTCCGGAGAGGAATTCTTGGTTTATTTAAAAGCGAACGATATGTTCAGCCATATACCGGTCTTAATCCTATCGAGCGTAGAGAGCAGCTCAAATAGAATCCGTTTGTTTGAGGAAGGGGCGGAAGACTTTATCTTGAAGCCTTTCAATCCAGAAGAATTAAGGGTTAGGGTAAAACGAATATTAAGATAATGAATTATGTCTTTTTCGGTAATAACGTGCCGTTGGCCGAACGTTTACGTAAGGCATTAGGCACCGGGGTCATAGAATGTATAACGCTTCTGCAGATGAAAAACACGCTTCTTCCTGCCGAGGAAATGGATTATTGTGTATTCATCGAGAAAACAGATCCTACGTTAAACATTCCTGCGATCATGCATTTGCATAAGACGTTTCAAAATATATATATCGTATTAATCGCCCCGGAAATGACCCGGGAGGAAAAAATAGCCTACTTGCAAGCCGGAACGGACTGTGTCATCTCCGAATCCACCTCTAAGGAAGATTTAGTGAAGTTACTGAGTATCGCCGAGAAATGCAAGAGAATGGAAAAAGCGCGTAAGCCTCAAATGAAAGAGTCCGATCTCGCCATTTTCAAGCTGCCTTTATGGAAAAGGGTCTTCGACATCATTTTCTCATCCATGGCGCTCCTCTGCCTCTCCCCAATCTTTATCATCACGGTGATTTGGATCAAGCTGGAGGACAAAGGTCCCGCTTTCTACAAGTCGAAACGAGTAGGCAGCAACTATAAGGTTTTCGATTTTTATAAGTTCCGCTCTATGTATATGGATGCGGACAAGCGCATAACAGAGTATAAAAAGCTTAATCAGTATACGGAATCTATTGCTGAAGAGGCTACAGCCTCTTCAGCAACTTCTGTGAATTCACAGAATGCGACCTCTTTTTTTAAAGAGAATAAACAAAATATCATTTTATATTCTGATAATGACGCTACTCCTGAAAACGACTATTTAAAAGTAAAACGTCACGAACGTTCCAACGCTTTCATCAAATTAGAGAATGATCCCCGTATAACAAAGATCGGCCATATTATCCGGAAATACAGCATTGACGAACTCCCCCAGCTATTCAATATATTAAAAGGAGACATGTCAATAGTTGGTAACCGCCCTCTTCCCATATACGAGGCTGAGCTACTGACCAGTGACGAATACATACAACGCTTCATGGCTCCTGCCGGCCTTACAGGCCTCTGGCAAGTAGAGAAACGTGGCAATTCTGGTAGTATGTCCGCCGAGGAACGTAAACAATTAGATATTAAATACGCTCATACATTTTCTTTCTGGCTGGACATGAAGATCATCATTAAGACCTTTACGGCGTTCGTACAGAAAGAGGACGTATAGATCCATTAATAAATCGTATGAAGAACTTATTTATCATCCTATTCATATTCAGTATCCTTTCGGCTATAGCTCAGAAAAAGAAAACCTATTTCGATAAAGCTACAACCGTGGAAGTAACATCTGGCTCAGACTCTATTCAAGCGATGCTAGATGATTATGAACGTATCCAATTACCACCTTTATCTGTTTTTTTAGAATCAGTATATGATCACCCTTCGATCAAGATTTACGAAGCTAAGAAAGATGAAGCTAATGCTGAAATGAAAGTGACCAAAAGAGAATGGCTAGATTATTTCAGGGTATACGGACAGTACCAATATGGACGATTAGTGCAGCTATCCTCTCATGAAACCGTAGAATATCCTGAATATCTCACAAGTCTGGGTAGTAATCAACATACTTATAGCGCAGGCATATCGGTGTCTATCCCATTTGGTGACCTATTTAGCCGTGGCCAAAAGGTACGAGCTCGGAAAGCTCGTTTCCGGCAATTAGATTATGAATATGAGATCTCAATAGAAGAACGGAAATTAAAAATATTGGAAGCTTATAATAACGTATTGCAAGCTTTAGCTACTTTGAAAGCTAAATCAGACGCTGCTGCCCTTTACAACGCCCAAATGAAAATATCGGAACAAGACTTCATCAACGGTAAAATTGACATTACGACTTTGGCCATGGAAAGAGGACGTCGTTCTGGAGCCGTAATCTCTTATCAAGAGGGTAGAGCTACCTTACACAATGCGGTAACCCTATTAGAGATGCTTACAAATGTAAAAATCATAAATCGATAATTTATGGATATTACACTATACATATCCCGTTTTTTATATAGAATTCGTCACCAACTGATATTTGGAACGCTTATTGTAACAGCATTGGTTGCCTATTTCAGTCAATTCATGGAGAAAAAATACACCGTGACAACTTCGATCTACACAGGTATTACCTCCAACACGGGTTTAGATGAAGAGACAAAACCTGATTGGCAGGCAGTAAACAACACATATGATAACTTGGTTAATTTAACAAAATCAAGAGGAACCCTAGAAAACGTATCACTAAAATTATTAGCATTAAACCTAACACAAGGAAATCCTGAAATAGATAATCTCTATATAACAGCTGACAATTACAAGAAATTAACAGCATCTATACCTGAAGAAATAATAAATTTAATAGACACGGCTTCTCTCGATAACACTATAAACAGATTTAAAGAATATAAAAACAGTGATAGCCGCAATTATTTGCATGAATTGCTCAACGGAGGAGCTGCATTCTATAGCTACGCAGCTTTATCCAGCATAATTATTAGACGCCAAGGTAATAGCGATTTGATAGAGATAGCCTACACTAGCTCAGATCCCGGAATCACATGGAATACGGTTAAGTTAGTCAGCGAAGAAATGAAATATTCTTACGATAATTTAAAATATAAAACAGCAAATGATATCGTAAAATATTATGAGCAGGAATTGAATAAATTAAGGACAAAACTCAATCAACAAGAAAATGATCTTACAAATTATAACGTACAAAACAGCGTCATAAATTATACAGAACAAACAAAATCTATCGCAAACTCTTTTGCTGATTTTGAGAACCGTTACGAAGAAACACAACGAAGTTACGAGAGCTCAACCAAAATCATCAACGAGTTAGAGAAATATATGGAAGTTCGTACTAAACTTGTCAAAACGAATGAAGAGTTTATCAACGCATTGGAAGATGTTTCCCGCATCAGTGGTAAAATCACCGAGATAGAGACTTTCACCTCTGAAAACGCATTAAACAAGGATACAGAATTAACACGATATCAAGATCAACTGAAAGATGTCGAGAAGAGAATAGCATTACTGACAGATAAAATTAATAGCTATAAAGAAAGTAAAGAAGGAGTCGCTATTGACGGATTAGTACAAGAATGGTTGTCACAGACCTTGATACAAGTGAAATCCAAGGCAGACTTAGAGATTTTAAACAAAAGAAAGCACGATTTCGAGGAGCAGTATAAGAATTATTCTCCCATTGGGACTAAGATCAACCAGCAAGAACGAGAGATCAATGTCACTGAACAGTCTTATCTACAAGTTCTCCATGCCTTAAATATGGCTAAGATGAAACAGGTGAACTTACAATTAACCTCATCAAACTTAACAACTATCTCAGAGGCCGCTTATCCATTGTTTAGTGACAAAGGTAAGCGCATGTTTTTAGTCATAGCCGCTTTTATCGGTAGTTTAATTTTCATTATAGCCCTAAATTTGGTCATTGAATTACTAGACCGTACCCTCCGGGATGCAGAACGGGCTAAACGCCTCACAGGAATGAATATATTAGGAGCCTTCAACGGACGCAACTCCCAATTGAAATACAGGGGATTTGTAAAGACCTGTAACCGAATATCAGCCGCATACGCTTGCAATCGGTTGGCTCCTTATTTGCAAAAAAATAAGACTCTATACATAAATATATTAAGTATAGAAGAAAGAGAAGGGAAGACATTCGTTGCCAAATATTTTCAAGAACGTTGGGAAGAGCTAGGTTTCCAAGTACGATATATAAGGATCGGAGAAGAGATAAACATTGAATCGTCACTATTCACCACAGAAAATATAGAAGAGTATATTAAAGCCGAAAGTCAACCAGACATTGTATTAATCGAATATCCTTCCATTCAAGGAAACAGTGTGCCTCCACATTTGCTAAGCTCAAGTCAAGTTAATATTCTAATAGCTAATGTACGCAGAGTATGGAAAAATAGCGATAAGGAATTTGTTAGTTATTTGCGTGAGATAACTAAAAATACATCTTTGTATTTATACTTGAATAACGCCTCACGAGAAGCCGTAGAAGATTTCACCGGGCAATTGCCCCCTCAGACCTCCATGCGCTCTTTCACGAACCGTATGATGTATATGGGGTTAACCGCAACCAATTCGGCCATAAAATAGCGAAGCTCATGGATACTTCAAGAGAGATAAAAGAGGATTCTTCTTTCAATATGACCCTATTAATCCTTGTCATAGGACTAGTAGGAATAGGAGGAGCTTTACTATTTAATAACATCCCTCTTTTCGGGATGATAATAGCTTTGCCTTTGTTATGTATAACCTGTATCCTATTATTGAAATATCCTTGGTTCATACTATTTGTCATTTTTACGATCAACTATTTCATATTGGGTATTACCCGATATATTCCAATAGAAGGCGTTAGCGTAATCATGGATATCCTATACGTAACAGCCTTAGTATTACTATCCATTCATGCGGCCCTTTATCAGAACATCGAATGGAAAAGAGCAATTCACCCCTTAAGCGTCATGTGCTGTATATGGATGGGATATTGTATCTTTGAAATCGCTAACCCCTCCGGAGTACTTGAGGCTTGAATATTATCAAGAGGACTGATATTCAATGGGTTTATCATTGTTATTATTACATCGTTATTATGCACTCGTTACTCTTTTTTAAAATCCTTGATATTTTGTTTATCCCTATTCACCCTTTTAGCTATAACTAAAACCTTCATGCAAAAATATATTGGATTTGACAGTTTCGAGACCAAATGGCTTAATGAAGGGGGAGCTACGACTCATATCATATGGTCCGGAGTCCGCTATTTCTCTTTTTTCACCGACGCTAGCAATATGGGGGCGAATATGGGAGCCGCCACTATGTTCTTTGGGATCGCAGCATTCCACATGCGCTCCTATTTATGTAGAATATATTATTTAAGCATAGCTATCCTAGCCATTTACGCGATGTTCCTTTCCGGTACAAGAGGGGCCATGATCGTTCCATTAGCAGGATTGGCACTTTATACATTCGTCAGTAAACAAACCAAAACCATTATCACAAGCTCGACCTTATTATTGCTTACTTATGTTTTTTTTGCCCTTACTACTATAGGAAATAGCAACGCTACCATCCGAAGGATGCGTACCGCATTCACCCCGACAGAAGACGCCTCATTCAATGTTCGAAAAGAAAATCAAAAGAAATTGGCATCCTACATGAAATACAAGCCTTTTGGAGAAGGGCTGGGATTATCAGGTGACAGGGCTGGAGAGAGAATATCAAAACGCTTTACCACCTCCATTCCAACAGATTCATGGTATGTCAAAATCTGGGTGGAGACAGGAGCGGTTGGCTTGACACTTTACCTAAGCATGATCTTTCTATCCATTGGATGGGGAGGATGGATCATAGCCATGCGGCTCAGAGATCCGGAGCTGAAAGGGCTACTGACAGGGTTACTTTGTGGCATATTCGGAATGTTTATCAATGCATACGGGAACTCTTTCTGGGGACAATTCCCGACAATGGTAATTTCCTTTACGGGACTTACTTTTATAATGGTAGGACCCTATCTAGATCAAGAAATACAAGAAAAAAAATCAACTGATTCAAATATAAAACACCATGATTGAGCAATTCTTTCAAATAGGAGAAAATTGGATAGACAAGGAGGAGTATCTATTTCAATTGATAGACGCCATCGTATTCCTATGTTTTATGGTATGCGTACTGTATTTATTCGTATTCGCCGTTTACTCTAAAAGGAAATCGACTTATAAATACCCTACGACTATGAAAAAATACCGTTTTGCGGCCTTATTTCCGGCCTATGGGGAGGATGAGGTAATTATAGACTCCGTCAAAAGTTTCCTTCAGCAAGACTATCCAAGAGAATTATATGATATTATCGTGATAGCCAACCAAATGCGTCAGGAAACCCTCGATAGGCTAAAGTCATTATCCGTAAAGATTATAAAAATGGAGAACCCACAAAGTACCAAAATAGAGGCCCTCAAGGCAGCCATCCGTTACATTGAAGAAGGAAAAACAAAATATGACAACGTGATTATCCTTGACGCCGATAATATCGTAAAAAACAATTATATAGAGAAAATAAACGATGCTATTTATGCAGGTTGTTCAGCCATACAGACGCATAGGGTAGCCAAGAACAGAGATAGCAGCATAGCGGTGCTCGACGCCGTTAGCGAGGAGATCAACAACTCTATTTTCAGGAAAGGACATACCCGCCTAGGTTTCTCGTCCGCCTTAAGTGGCTCGGGTATGGCTTTCGAATACGGTCTTTTCAAGAATATCATACAAGGTTGCAACGATATCGGGGAAGATAAGTACATGGAGCGAAAACTGTTACTCCAAAATATATATATCGAATATCTTGAAGATGTCTATACATACGACGAGAAAGTAAGAGGCAAGAAAGACTTCTATAATCAAAGACAGCGCTGGCTTGCCACACAATTCCACAACTTACTCTCAGGGATTCTCCAGATACCGGGAGCACTAATAAAAGGAAATTGGGACTATTGCGATAAATTATTTCAATGGATGATGCCCCCTCGTGTCTTATTGCTAGGGTTTATCACGTTAATTGCCGCCATCCTAAGTCCACTTGATATCATAATCTCCATTAAATGGTGGTTCCTCTTGATATGGCTAGGCATCACTTTTAGCGTAGCGGTTCCAGACTATTTAGTGGACCAAAAATTCAGGAAGGCGATCGCCAGTGTTCCCATCCTATTCTTCCTCATGTTCCTAAACACGTTCCGAATAGGGAAAAAGCATACATTCTCTCACACCAAACATTCTCCAAATCATGAAGATAGCCATTGAAGCCCAGCGAATTTTCCGTACGAATAAGCACGGGATGGATTTTGTAGCGCTCGAGAGCATTCGAGAGCTACAGAAAATCGACAAGGAAAATGAATATTTCATATTCGTAAGTCCGGGAGAAGATCATTGCCTAGAAGAAACAAGCAATACGCACATCGTGGAGGTAAAATGCCCCACCTACCCCCTTTGGGAGCAGGTGGCGTTGCCACGGGCTGTAGCCAAGATAAGGCCAGACCTATTGCATTGTACGAGTAACACGGCTCCGATTCATTGCCCCGTCCCATTGGTATTGACCTTGCACGACATCATCTTCCTTGAGCCCAAGCAGGGAGGTAATACATCATGGTACCAAAACATGGGTTGGCACTACCGACGTTTAGTAGTTCCCCGTATACTCCCTAAGTGTAAGAGAATCATTACCGTATCTCATTTTGAACGTGATCGGATTCGAGAGGCCTTATGTCTGCCCAAAGAACAAATCATGGCGATCTACAATGGATACAGCCAGCATTTTCATCCCCTATCAGGCATATCCGCCATCACCCATAAATACATTCATTCGGACGATTACCTTTTCTTCCTAGGAAATACGGACCCTAAGAAAAATGTACCCCGCACCTTGAAGGCATACAGTCTGTATCTCAAGCGCTCATCAAGAAAGCGTCCTCTATTAATAGCGGACTTACGCGAAGACAAGCTGGATATGATATTGAGAGAGCAGCATATAGAGGAAATCAAGCCTTACCTGTCTTACCCAGGTTACATCTCCAACAAGGATTTGGCATACTTGTACAATGGGGCCTTCGTCTTCCTATACACCTCCCTAAGGGAAAGCTTCGGTATCCCCATGCTAGAAGCTATGGCATGCGGTACACCCGTGATAACGGGGAATACCTCGGCCATGCCTGAGATCGCCGGAAAGGGAGGATTATTGGCAGATCCTTTCAACGAAGAAGAAGTAGCTTCCTTATT
>OLWY01001033.1_pt1 | contig 11275 bp, 10 predicted proteins | sample 1644171 | NCBI WGS metagenome assembly OLWY01 (sample SAMEA103958150, study PRJEB25191) | human gut metagenome | biome: human-associated habitat [ENVO:00009003]; feature: intestine environment [ENVO:2100002]; material: feces | place: Germany | collected 2013/2015 | reverse complement strand
TGCGGACAGCCCGATTTTTGTGTGTTTTGGGAGAGACCTGCTATGAAGCTGGAGAACAATCTGGGCACGGACGCCATCCGGCCCCTGGTGCTGCGGATCGCCATACCCAGTATGCTGGCCCAGTTCGTCAGCGTGCTGTACAGCGTGGTGGACGTTTATCCATTACGCCCGTACCAAATGCGAAGCGTAAAACCTTAGAGCCAATTATCCACAAACGAGTTAAGAAAGGAACCCATATAAACAGCGATGAATGGTGGGCATACACTAAACTATGCTCGGACTATGTACACGATGTGGTAAATCATGGACGTAAAGAATATGTTCGTGGTAAGATACACACAAATACTATTGAGGGTGCATGGTCGCATTTAAAGCGGTCAATAATGGGGACATACCATAGACCAAGTAGGGAACACCTTTCTAAATACTGTGCAGAGTTTGAATTTACATATAATACCCGAAACAATCCACCGGAAATTAAATTCAAGAAAATCATTGATAAGAATTTAATCCGTGTTAGTTATAGAACAATAACTGGCACATAACACTTAATTTTTATGGAAACAGTTTCGGTAAAACTTGTAATCTTTAAGGAGGGTGATAAGTATTGTGGATATTGCCCAGAACTAAGTTGGTATGTTAATAATAGAACATCAGAAAATGAGGTGGTAAATGTTACCAAAGAACATTTATATCATGAATTATGTCACAGAGTACGATACGATAATTTGAAACTTTATGGTTGGGAAGCGAGTGAAAATTCAGCAAAACCTCCTATCTTTGCGAATGAAGAAGCTGTCAGTCTAACTGAACAGTTATATGAAGCAAAGATTGTTGAACCTAAAGTTATAGAAGTAAATGTCGGACTTCCGGATGCCAAAAATTTGTGGTAGCACATATCCAGTATCACGAAATATGTTAGAGTACTATTTATCTCAGAAAGGTTTTACTCCTATTAGTATAGAGGAAACTGAAAAGAAAGAGGTCTATTCTGTTTATACAAAAGATAAAGATTCTATTCAACTTTATTATGGAAATGTATATGACAGACCGACTGTTCGTTCTATATTGGAACCGAGAGGATTCTCTTTGGATGATTTCGAGTCTTTTGTCTATAACTTAAAAATGACAGAGGAAGCATTTGATACAATCATAGATGACTGTCTAAATGTTCCCACTGAGGAAGTAAAACGTGCTGCAAAAGAATGGGAGCAAAATAAAAATACGGAATCTTAATCCCGTATTTCAATCTTTGCAGAAGTATATCCCCATATACTAAGGTAGTAAGTTCCTTTGTTTACTTTATAGCCTACTTCTTCCACTTTTCCAAAACCGGCATCTACGGTAGTGAAGAAAAACATTGCGGGCTTGAACATTTCAAATTCAGAATCATATACCCCAGATTCTTCAACTTCTATCATATCGGTATCTGTTAGCTTCCAAGAAACATCACTGATAAGAAGTGTTTGAGTTAAGTTGTTTTTGATTTGAACTTTCAGAACAAGGTTATATGTTCCGTCCGATAGCTTAATGGTGTTAATCTCTTTGAACAAGAACTTAACTTCTCCACCATTTCTACTTGGAAATGTAAGTTCATCACCAGTGACTAATGTTTTAGGTTCTTTTGCTGCTTTTGTTTCAGTAACAGGTTGCGAGGTTTCTTGTGCAGTAGATTCTGTTTTCTTGTTATTGCCGCAGCTTACAAATAACAAACACAAGGCTAAGAGTAATTTCTCCATTTTACGTGCTTTTTATAGGTGAATAATGCGATAGCACACCTATTATTTGAACACGCAAAAGGCGTGGACTTACCTTGTCTGACTAAGAGGTACGACCAAGCACCCGACAACCACGACAATAGTAATGCCCACGCCAAGACGCAGGCACTAACTAATGTTCTTCGAGGTTGTCTTTGAAATTTGGTCGTTTTCTTAGCCCTCAAAACAATAGCTAATGCTATCAATATTTTAACGGTACAAAGGTAGTTACTTTATAAGAAATAACAAAGTATGAAGCTGATGTTTAAAAAAAGCAATGAAAGAAATGACTAAAAACAGAATTCGTTATTTGGTTACTTTTAATAGAATAACTAAATTCGTAGCAAAAATATTTGGTATGATTAGTAACTTCAAAGACGGAGAGTATGTTCAACTAAAGTTTGACAAGAGTAAAAAATTCTATGTTGTGTCAAATGTGATAATCGAGGGTAAAATTCAATTAGGGTATTTCAACCCCGACAAAGGTATTATTGAAGAAGATGCCTACATGGAACCTTCCAAATTGGAATACTCCATTGAAGAAATGTTCCGGAGATATGAAGATTTCAAAAACAGACCCGATTTGGAAAATCCAAACTAAAATCTTATGTTTGGTGTAAATAGTATATAATTACGCTCTTTTTCTCCGTACTCGATTCGTACCTTTTTCGCTTCTATACAGAAGTACAAATAGCGAACCGGGTACGAGCCGGGTACGAACCGGGTGTGAGTGGGAGGCAATGTAAAGTAAGATTGGCTACTTTTTCTGATTTTGGTCTATTCTTTCTTCTAACATCTGACACCTTTGGCCGGAAAACATTATCTTTGTCCAACTAAGGACTCAGTAGATGACTTATAGAATGGGAAAAACTAAAGCTATTATACTCTTTTTAGTTGCTTTTTTGCTGTTGGCCTGTACAGCCCGGCAAAGCAATAACAAGCAATTGATATGGGCAGATTCCCTTATGCGGTCGCTGCCGGATAGTGCCTTGTCTGTTTTGCAGAATATCTCTACTCAGGAATTTGCCTCACCGGCTGATAGTGCCTATTATGCGCTGTTGCTGACACAGGCAAGAGATAAAAATTATGTTGTACAGGTAGATGATTCGCTGATACGTTACGCTGTTGCACATTATGATAAAGTGGGGGATGCAAAGATGCGGGCAAGTGCACACTATTATTGGGGATGTGTGTATAGAGACATGAACCGTCAGGCAGAGGCACTCAGGGAATATCTTATAGCTGCATCTTTGACGAAGGAAACTGTGGAAAAACGGCAATTGGGATTGATATACAATAATATTGGCTATATTTATTATATACAGAATTTCAAGGAAAAAGCAGATTCTGTATATCAGTTAATGGAGGACATTGCTCAAGAATTAAAAGATACTACTCTTTGGGCAGAAGCTCTATCCAGGCAGGGTTCTATTGCCTTTATGAAAGGTAATGATTATTTTGGTACTGCTGAACAAAAGTTACTGGATGCTTTTACAGTGGTAGATAGAATTGAAAATAAAGCGATCAAAGCTGATGTTTCAGCTACATTAAGTCGTCTATATAGCAAAATGGATCAAGGTAAAAAGGCTCTCTTTTACGCAAAACTTAATCTTTCCCTGCGAAAGGATACTACACGAGCCTATCAAGCTTTTCTTATTTTGGGAGATGCTTACTATAGGGTTGGGCTATATGATTCTGCAACTTTTTATTTAAACAAGAGTCTGGTAAGTAAGGATTACGGGAGAAGATCGGATGCCTATATGCGTTTGGCGGATATAGCAATGATTCAAGGTAATGCAGTCTTGTCTATGAAACTGGAAAGATATAGTTCTGCATATAAGGATAGCTTATATCAATCCCGTGGGAATGTAGTAACTGATAAGATTGTTGAAGCGGAAACCGACGCCCAGATAACGCTCCATCAGTTGTATTATAAAGGACGCTTAAATATATATTTGTGTGTTTTTATACCGATAACGATTATAGTTATCATGATTGTTTTCTTTCTTTATAGAAAAAATAAACAATATCGGGGAAAAAATGATTTGCTGCAAAAGAATAATCAGCAATTAGAGAAAGTAAACCAAGACTTGAGTCAACATTATGCTTGTCTACAGGAAGAGATAACCCAACGAGACCTGGAAATTGAAAATCTAAGGAAAGAGTTAGCTTCTTGCCGGATTGATGAAGAGCAAAGGGAAAAAATACGGGTAGAACTGGATGAAATGGTTTTAAGGAGAAAAGCTTTGGTGAAAGAGGCCTTCCTACATTCACCACTTTATGCAAAAATGCAGGCAATTATAAAAGATCATCTGGATAAAGATGCATCAGATAAAGAAATAAGCGATCAGGAATGGCAGGAATTAATTGTCAGCATGGACTCCCAGTGGAATAATGCCATTTCACGTTTTCATGTTAAGTATCAATTATCCAAAGAGGAACTCTATTTAGTATGTTTAAGTTTGACAGATTTTCCATTTGCTCATTTAGCATATTTGATGCATTCTTCCAGAAGAACACTCTATCGGAAAAAGAATGCTTTATGTGAACGGATTGGCGTTGAACAAAACAGTGAATTTAAAGAAATCTTGCGCAAAATATAGGGGTGGCACACTTGTGACACACTCTTTTCGCATGGACTTTTGTAGTTTAGCGGCATCAAACAAAAAGTTATGCATTATGAAAAGAGTATTATCTATTTTATTTCTATTTTTGGTTTTAGGTAGCTCAGTGAAAGCACAATTGGATTTTGGATTTAAAGAGATTGTGTTTACACAAAAAAGTGATGACAGGGACATGAGTGGACAAAGTAGTAGTACCAGTCCGGAAGATGCTCCCAAAACTCGTAGTGTTGTTCTCCAACCGGTGTATGCTTACTTGGATAATGGAGAAATAACTGTTTATTTTGAAAAAGTATTCCCTACTGTTGCAATCAGTGTTATAAATGAAACTACAGGGAAAACTGTTTGTTCAAAGACGCTTCTTAGTCCTACAAACTTTTCTATTGATTTGAACGGAGAAGATAGTGGAGAATATATAATAGAGGTTATTTCTGACGGAACCTCCTTAGAAGGCACTTTTTCTTTATAATATCCTGATAGATAAACGAAGGTAATCATGACCGGGGCTGATAATATCAGTGTCGTACTCTATTGTTATCTGCGGACATTGTCTGTAAAGGTAAGTAGAGATACTGTACATCGCCTGCTTAGTACTCCGTTGGGAGGTGGTATGCGCGGTATCAGTGATGCACTGGATGCGCTTCATATAAAGAATGAGGTGTTTCGGCTCCTGTCACGTGATTACTTTTTAAAACTGGAAACTCCTTTTATCACAATGCTTGAGGTGGACAAAAAATCTTTTTGTGTTGTGACGAAAAAGGACGATTTCATCGTAGAATTTATCAATGGAGAGGGTGGTAAACGACATGTAAAGGTAGACAAGTTTCTACAGCATTGGACAGGTACAGTCTTATTGGGAGAACCTACTGAAGCAACACCGAACGAGCAATTTTATATAATGAGAAATATCGTATTTTATTTATTGCGTTATAGATTTATTATTGCTTTGCTCTTTGTCCTGATATTGGGACTCCAGACTGCGTTTTGTCAGAGTCGGTCGCTTGCCTTTATGTTCTATTTATCTGTATTGTTTTTTGGAATACTCGTATCTGTCGCCATCCTCTACAAAGAGCGGGTGAACGGGGAATTCATGGAGCGATTCTGTAATATCGGTAAGATAGTGAATTGCAATGAAGTGTTTCACTCTAAAGGGGCAAGTATAGCAGGGTTAGGGTTAGGGGAATTATCTCTGCTATACTTTGCGCCTCTTTATCTATTCTCGCTTATCCGGCAGGATGATTTTTATATAATTTCAGTTGTATGTTGTGTTGTAGCCGTGACGCTTTCTTTATACTCTATTATTTATCAGGTTTTTATTTTGCGTAAAGCCTGCATGCTTTGTGTATTGGCTGATTTTGCGGTATGGGGTAGTGCGGTAGCTCTTTATATATTGAAAAATGATTTTGTAATGGAGCTGTCATTATCCTCACTTTTCGCATTTGTGGTCATAGGGTATATCTGTTTGATTTTTGAACTACAGTTGAGAGCCATACAAACCGGAGAGAAGGAAAGGATTACTTTAAAAAAATATTTTGGCAGCCTGCTTAACCCGGAAACTTTTCAAATATTGTTGGCATTAAAACCTCAGATCGGGAAAATGGTAAGTCGGGATATTGCATTGCATAATCAAAAAGAAGGTAGTAATGAATTGATGATAGTGACTAATCCCAATTGCAAGAATTGTGCAAGTGTTCATCGTCATATGGTAGAAATTGCTTCAAGTGTTCCCGTGTCATTAGTATTGGTAACATTTCCAAATGATAGGTTGGGTGAGGAAATTGCCCAGATTATTATTGCGGCTTATTACGTTGTCGGTTGGGATAGGGCAATAGAGCTTTTGGGGGAGTGGTATGAAAACAGGCACATGGAAGACGCGGGTATATATAGTATAACGGCTGAGGTACGTGATGTGTGGACAAAACAACAGATATATTGTCGGGAACAAAAGATAAGTAAAACCCCTTCTGTTATAGTGAATAAGCATTATGTGCCGGAGGTATACCCATTATCAGATTTAAGATATGTATTGACATAAAGATTTATTGTAGATTTAGTAATTAATAGCCAGAACCTTAACTTTGTTTATTTGCTACTGAAGCTCAACAGAAGTTGGGCTTCAGTAATATTATTATGGTTCTAATTTATATTAGAAGTTAGAGTGTATAAGAATAAATTGTAAAATAATAATATTGGTATTGAATTGCTAACTTTTGTATTCATATAAATCCGGGGAGTGATTAAGAAAATGAAAAGGACAAAAACTATTATATTCTCTTTTTTTGCTTTTTTTCTGTTAGCGTGTTCTGCTCGGCACGACTATAACTGGCAACTGGTATTGGCAGATTCTCTTATGCAGTTACAACCGGATAGTACCCTATTTATTTTGCAGAATATATCAAATCAAGAACTTGCAACGCGGGCTGATAGTGCTTACTATGCGTTACTGATGACGCAGGCAAAGGATCAGAATTGTGTTCTACAAACAGATGATTCGTTGATACGAATAGCTGCGTATTATTATGATGCTATAGGTGATATTATTTTACAGGCTAAAGCTCATTATTATTATGGGTGTGTATGGAGGGATAAAAATAATTATCCTAAAGCTATTGTGGAGTATCGTAAAGCCCGAACTTTTGCAGAAGAAGCAAAAGACGTTAATTTATTGTCATGCATATATAGTAATGTTGGTCATTTGTATTATAGTCAGGAGCTTGATGAGGAGGCAGATTCTATTTATAAGTTGGCTGAGCAATTGGCTGTGCAACAACAGGATACTACAGGGATGGTGTATGCTTTGCTTCAACGTGGAATGATTAATCTTAAGAAAGGGGAACCACAATATGTAGAAGCAGAGAGGTTATTACAGAAAGCATTGTTCGTTGCGGAACATTTTTCTGATAGTAGTATAAAGTTGCCGGTTTATGGATCGTTAGGGGATCTTTATAATAAAATATCTGATAGAGAAAGAACGCTTTTTTATGCCCGACTTAGCTATTTATCGGAAGAGGATACTATCAATTGTTACAGAGCATTTTTATTATTGGGCGACACTTATTTCAGGAATGCACAATATGATTCTGCTGAAATCTATTTGCAGAAAATATTTTCTGCTGAGAAATATTATGATACCAAAGCTGATGCTTGCATGCGTTTATCTAAAATAGCTCGAATTCGTGGAGATATGGAAGGAGCTGTAAAAATGTGGGCGGAGCAATTAGCCTATTTAGATAGTGCGGAGCAGAACCATCAAGGTTATGCGATATTCCGAAGCGCTATTTCTCAGGAGCGCAAAAATTGCGAACTAAATAAAGAATTTTATGAGAACATAATTATTGTTCTGGTTTTGGCTTTTCTCATTTTGACAATTATAGTGATGATTTGTTATACTAAGCGGAGTAATAAACAAAAACTTGAAGAACAACGGTGGAAAGAGAAATTGCAGTTGGAAATCAGTTTGCTGGTGTGCAAAAAACAAGCATTGATAAAAGGAAGTTATGAAAATTCAGTTGTTTACTCTAAACTGAAAAAAATAGCGCGAGATCTTATAAGAGTAGAAACTAAAGAAAATCTTACATTAGAAGAATGGGAGCAATTGGTAAAGTTGACAGATGCCAAATGGAATGGAATTATAACTTATCTTAATGCAGTATATATATTATCGGCAGAAGAAATCCAAATATGTTGCCTTTATCTGGCGGATGTTCCTGTCAAGCACATAGGGCATTTTATAAGAGGATATGCCCGTAGCACGGTTCAATTGAAAGCACGAGAGATTCTTGCAAAGATGGGAGCTTCTTCAGGTAGTTTGTTGAAAGATGTATTATTTTCCTTATCTGAGGAACTTAAAGGCTATTAATTGGATGTTTAAAGACTCTTTGTATTAAATCGGGCACTTTTTAGGCATGTGTTATTATATAAATGCAGCTATCTTCATGGCATGTTAAACAATTAATCTGTATTTATTATGAAAACACAACTATTTCTTTTCTTTAGGAATTTTAGTATCTGTGCTCAAACTAGTAATGTTGAACAAAAACTCCAGCTATTCGATTCAGGAGATATAAGGCGAGTGAACCGGGCAGGAGGGCCTAGTAAAGGTCGTTTCTTTTTATAGCAGGTTGTTAACGGCAAAATGTTGGTTTCTCATTAATACATGAAAAAATATGAAGAAGTTGATATTTATTATATTTGGATGTCTTTTGTCTTTTTTCCTTCAGGCTCAATCATTAATCTTTGATTGTAATCAGCCGAGAGGGGGTGACCGTCTTATTAAACGCATGGTTACCACTAACAAACCGGGAGAAAGTGGAGTGGAACAGATTTGGGATTTCAGTGAACTGGAGCTCCAAGATGCTGACTATGAATTGAGATATACAGCACAGGGGAATGATACGATTATTGGTACAGAACATTGTACTATGTATTACTATCGTACTTCCGGTGATTCTCTTTTTTGTATAGGATATGAAAATCCTACCACCTATATTGCTTATCAAAAACCAGAATTACTTTTGGCTTTTCCTGTCTTTCAAGGGCGTTCAATTACTGATTACTTCGATGGAAAGGGCATATATTGCGAACAACTGGATATTCGGTTACGTGGTAAAAGTATGGTTATGGCAGATGCTTCGGGTACATTGATATTGCCGGGAGGTGATACTCTGCGTAAAGTTTTGCGTACATATACGCATCGATTTATTCATCAGAAGATGCTTCCACGATCTACTATGCCAGATACTTTGCAATTGGATACTCTTGCTTTCGTTTTAAGCCGTGATAGTATTGAATATTTATTATCTAACGATTCTATCCATTTGGAGACAGAAACCTGGCGCTGGTATGCTGACGGCTACCGCTATCCTGTATTTGAAACGGTGAAAAGTATGGTCTATAAATTTGGAAATGTTTATGAGCATTTTACTGCTTCTTTTGTCTATTTGCCTGATGAGCAATATTACGATTTGCCGTATGATATGGATAACCAGGAATTACGTGATAGAATAGCAGACGATCAACGGGGATGGAGAGATATTGATGAAAATGGTGAAAATGGGAAAAGAGATGATAGTATAGATTACCGTTTTCGAGTGGGAAATGATGGTGACTTGCATATCACTTATGATTTGAAACAATCCGGTGAGATTCTCTTAATGCTCTATGATTTACAAGGGCGTCAATTATCAGTAGCTCGGCATGCTAACCAATCTATTGGAGAATATCAAGAGGTTATTTCTATGAAGAATTACCCTAAGGGCAATTACCTTTTGAAGATTATTGTCGACAAGAAAATATATGGTGAAAAGATTGTGAAATAGCAATATTTATTAAACTAATGATCTGAAAAACATGAAAAATGCAACATTATTACTACTTTTAGTGATGGCTTTTATGGATGTTCATGGACAGATTCCTGAGCCTCCTAAATCGATGATAAGCCCTACGGCCTCAAGTTTAGGGCTTTATGGAGAGATACCTGTCTCTCATTTTACGGGTATACCTTCTATACAAATACCATTATATGATTTGCAGGTTGAGAACTTTAAACTACCACTTTCTCTAAGTTATCATGCGGCTGGGGTACGACCTGACCAGCATCCTGGCTGGGTAGGTTTAGGATGGAGTTTAAATGTGGGTGGGGTTATTTCACGTGTGGTGAATGATATGCCTGATGATTATAATAATGCTGCATATAGTTATGGGCAGAATGCAGGATATTATTATAATTATGCGGTGCTAAATAAAAGTGATTGGAATCAAAGAGCTTATCTTAGGCAGGTGGCACAAAATCTGAGTAGGATGATTAAAGATACTGAACCTGATATTTTTTCTTTTAATTTTTCGGGTTATACAGGAAAATTTATATTAACTCATGAAAGAAAATGGGAAGTTCAATGTGATAGACCTATAAAAGTTGAATTTAACAATAAATATCTTGCTGTTCCTTTTAAGAAGGAAGGCACCGAAGCACAAACTTATGGGTACTACCCGTCTTTTGAAGGTTTTACATTGACTACTGAAGATGGGGTTCAATATGTATTTGGCGGGAATACGAATGCCATAGAATACTCATTGGATTTCTTTCTACAATATAGAGATGAATGGAAAGCAACATCCTGGTATTTAACTAAAATCATATATACTGATGGGCAGCAAGTCATTTTTTCTTATGATCGAGGGGATTTTGTTAATCAGATGTATCTTGCTGTACACCATGATTTGGGATCTTATACGGAGGCTTCTGGTGGTATTTTTAATCCTCAGCCAGAATGTTCTTCATGGAATGTATCATCAATTGAGGCAAGTTACCAAGGAAAATTGATAGCTCCCGTGTATCTAAGAAATATAGTAACTTCTGATATAAACATTTCCTTCGTGAGGGAAGAAACCAGAGAGTTAAGGTATGATCAAAGAATTTATAATTATCAGCGTACTTTATGGAGTGGTTCTTCAGTGGGCTATCCTTTCTTAGGTTTTCTTCTTACTAATATCTATGAAGATAATTATCCTCAATGTCTGGAAAAGTTAAAGTGGTATAAACTTAGTGATATACAGATACGTAACTCCAACGGGGACTTGATGAGGGGATTCCATTTATTATATAATGATATTTCTTCACATACTCTATGGCATCAAGAATCAGTTCTTCCGGATATTCACTCTCAGCCAGTTTCCGGTAAAGCCCCTGTTCTGTCCGGTCCATCTTCTCTAAAAGTGCAAGTGCCCGTTTTTTCACCCGCTTACCTACTACTTCATAAAAGAGTTCCTGATACAGTGCCTCGTCTACGGTCTGCCCTTCCTGTAATCTGTAGCGGCGCACCTCACCTTTATATAATACAAGGTGTGTACCATCATCCATACACACCTTATATTTGTTTTTCTTATATTCTGTTATCC
>OLWY01001032.1_pt1 | contig 11277 bp, 10 predicted proteins | sample 1644171 | NCBI WGS metagenome assembly OLWY01 (sample SAMEA103958150, study PRJEB25191) | human gut metagenome | biome: human-associated habitat [ENVO:00009003]; feature: intestine environment [ENVO:2100002]; material: feces | place: Germany | collected 2013/2015 | reverse complement strand
ACTTTGCATAGACCTGATACGAATAATACAGCTCCCAACAAAGTGCAAACGGAATTGTGATCATTACCAAATCGATAATTTTTACGATCTTCAACATCACATCATGCTGAAATTTTGACATAATACCCCAATAACTCCTTTAGTTGTTCTTTTTGTTTTTTACTTAACTTTTCCGGCTCGTCTTGCAGCAACCGCTTCTGGTTGTATATCCACCGGCCAAGCCAGATGCCATCCGCAGTCTTATATTTCGCCGGAATCTCCAGATTTCCATATTGCTTTTTATATTCCTGCGCCAGTTCGTACCGGTGCTGCCACGGGTCAGGTTTCTCCCACTGCATTCCGATGGCATCCAACAACTCAATGCGCTCTTGTGATAAGATTGCATTGCTCTTCTCCGGATTCCGATATGCATACTGCTGCCGCCGCACCCATTTTCCAAGGGCATAGCCCTCCGGCGAAACATAGGCCACCGGAATGTCAAGGTTTCCATTTGCCTCAAAATACCGTTTCGCTGCCTGATAAACCTCATTCCACTGTCGGTCATTACGGTTTCCCCAATAGATTCCTATTTTTTCCAGACGGCCGATTTGGTCTTGGGAAAGCATTTCTTTTGCATATGCCGTCCTCTGATTCAAAATCCACGCACCCAGCTTTTCGCCCTCTTCAGTCGTGTAATTGATAGGAACATTCAAGTCGCCGTGCCTGGCGGCATAATTCATAGCAAGTGCATATCCCTGTTCCCACTTGGCATCAAATACGCTCCATATCATTCCCAACTGATCCAGTTGTCGAATGCGCTCTTCCGTCAGCTTTCCATCGTTTCGGCGTTTCCGCGCATTGTTGATCCACTTTCCCAGAGGATAGTCATCTTTCGTTTTGTATTTCGCCGGGACCTGCAAATTCCCAAATTGTTCCCGAAATTTTCGTGCCTCTTCCAGGCCGTGCTCCCATGCGGCATCGTTGCGGTTGCCCCACTTCATGCCGATGCTGTCCAGCCGTGCGATTTGCTGTTCGGTCAAGTTCCCCGAAATCTGTCCCGCACGGACACGGCGCTGTGTCGTCAGCCACTCGCCAAGACTCAGTCCCGCAGGAGTGGTATAACGTTTTGGAATATTCAGGTTGCCATGCTCCGCATAGTAAATGCTTGCTTCCGAAAAATAATGATCCCAACTGGAAGAAAGGCTTGCCTGCAACTGCTCAAACAGTACCCGGCAGTCATGCACCTGCTCAACAACCTCGAACCGCTCGGTGACGATCTTATCGCCCTCACCGTTGGCATAGAGCCGATGGACTGCCTCCTGCATCTCGCCTTGCAGACCCGCAATGCTGCATAGTCCTTCGAAGTTGTTGACAACATCGAGGATAAGTGGAGCGGAATTATCCCCCGCAGTTAGTGCACGGCCAATCTGCTGCTTGTAGATGGTGGGTGAAATGGTGGGCCGGAACAGGATGACACCTGAAATGCCTTCTACATGAACTCCCTCGTTGAGCATGTCGATGCAAAACAGCAGCTTCAGGCGGTCACTTTCATCGGCCTTGAAATCGGCAAAAGCCTTGTCTGTACCAGGGTCATCGGAATAAGCTTCGTACACCGCCACTTCCGCATTCACCTTTGCAAACCACTCCGGCACATGGGACACCATCTCGTCCATGTGCTCCTTGTTGGCGCAGAACACGATGTACTTTCCAGACTTGTTCGTGATATGATGTTCAAAAACCTTGTCTAATCCATCTGCTTGTTCCAAGGCGCGGCGCAGGGCATCCAGATATTTTTGATTTACGTCCTGAATCCCAGCAGAACGCAGATTATCCACTCTTGTCTGATAGCGAGCCAAGTCTTTCTGATATTGGTAGACCGTTGTTACATAGTTTGGAGTAGGCAAAATACCCCTGACGATTGCTTCGCCAAGGGTCATGTCGCTCGCAACACGGCCATCAAAAAGCTCTTCGGCCATGTCACGGTTATTATCCAGATACCGGACATTTGTCGCCGTCAGCCCCAGCAGTTTTGCCTCCGGGCATAACTTTAACAAAGCCACCGTGCTTTCGCCCCAACATTCCGCACCGGCACGGTGGAATTCATCGAGTATAATATAGGCAGGTTTCTGCGCTGCGATATCATCCAGTTGCGCCTGGGTGCAGCACATCAGTTTGGCGTAGGTATAAAAGTGAACGTTTGCCAACGGAAAATCCGGGTCGTTCCTTTTCAGGCTCTCCAGCTGTGTCTTGAAGATATATTCACTGGGAGAAAGCCAGATCACGACCTTCTCCGGGTTGTCCTCGATCAGCTTGAACGCAATGTAGCTCTTTCCAGTGCCGGTCGGGTGGACAATGGCGGCCTTGCCATACTGCTCCATCATCCAGACTGCCGCATGATATGCTTTCTCGTTGTGTTCAAACAGACGCAATGCCACCTTGTTCACCCCTTTCCGCAATAAAGGAGTATCCTTCACATGGAAAATGGAGGGCCATGGACAAAATATAGCGCTATTCTATCGGATTTTTCGCCTTCCTGCCCCTCATAGACACCTGATGGGAGAATATCCGGTTCACCTCCCGGCGCTTTCGGGTCAGGTCAGAGTGCACATAGCGCTGCAAGGTGATGTTGGCGTTGGCATGTCCCAACAATTCGCTGAGGGTCTTTACATCGCACCCCGCCTGCAGGCAGGTCGTTGCAAAGGTGTGGCGCAGCGCGTGCGGGCGCACTTGACGGACAGTCGCCTGCTTCAGATATGCTTTGATGCTTTTCCGATAGCAACGGGGTTCGGTGGGCTTGGACTCGCTGCCGGACAGGAACCATGCAGCATTGCTGGTGCTTCCGCGCAGCTTTTTCAGCATAATAAGCAGCTGTTTCGGGATTGGAATTTCCCGGCGGGAGGTGCGGGTTTTGGGCGTCTGGATGACCACCTTTGTATGACCGTTTCCACAGGAAATTCGGCAGACAGTCCGATTGATGTTCAGCGTGCCGAGTTTCAGGTCAAAATCGCCCCATTGCAGGCCGCAGATCTCACCAATTCGGAGCCCCAATTCCAGCCCCAGTAGTAAGCCGATCTTGCGAGGCGTGGGGTTCGCCTGTACATATTGATGAAGTCGCTGTTGTTCCGCCGGGGAGAGAGGCGCAGAAATTTTGTCGATGGCTTTTGGCAGCGCAACTTCCAGCTCCATTGGACGAATCAGACGTAAATGAGCGGCATATTTGCAGATACGTCGCAGCATCGAGAGGCATTCCCGGGCAGAGGAGCTTCCCAGTGGCTTGTGTGACGCATCTGTGGGCGTGATGATTTGCTGCATGGCCTGCTCCAGAAAGCTCTCCTCAAGAGATGCAACGGGCACTTTGCTCAAAACCGGAAGAAGATATTTGTGCATTGTGTACGAATAATGCGCATAGGTGGATTCTTTTATAGCGTTTTTCAGGGAGTACAGCCACACCTCGGACAGTACTTCAAAGGTTAGGCCGGTTTGATTCAGGTTGTAGAACCCCGCCTCCGCTTTTCTCTGGATTAGTACCCGTTTGACCTCCGCATAGGCCGTTCCGTAAACGTAACCCCACTGGATCTTCCCCTCCGGTGTGCGCGCCTTGATGTATCTGCCTTCCCATCGACCGTCCTTACGCTTGCGAATGTTTTCTCCCCGTCGCGCCATCGCTGTTTCCTCCTGCTGTTTAGACCCTCATCTGACCCCTTATTTTCTCAATCTTCGTTTATAGCTGGAATTATTATGCAGAACTGGGCAAGATACAAAAACAATCCGGCTTTCGCGATGTTTTTTCAGGGTCAAATGTGATACATTTATGATGTTTTCTATTGAATCCCAGATATAACCATGATAAAATAAGATGAGATTATAGACAACGATGTCAAAGGAACGGTATCCTCCATTTTCCATGTGGAGGATACCTTTTTGTTAAATATATTCTTTGTCGTTACGCAGCCACGTATTCTCTATAGCATGAAATACTTTCATGCTATACGCAGCTGCGTACGCAAAACTGCACGAACTTCTGTACCATCACATTGAGGTGAATTTCATCATGACAGTAAAAGATGCCGTTGCCAAACGCTTTGAACAGCTCTGCAACCAGCGGGAAATGCGTCCAAACGAGTTGGCGATCCGCGCGGGTGTGACACCATCTACGGTGTATAGCATGCTTAATCCATCCCGGCAACGTGTATCCATCGCTACCATTAAAAAACTTTGTGATGGGCTTGATATGACCCTCGGCCAATTCTTCTCTTGCCCGCTGTTTGACGAACTTGATCAGAAAATTCAATAAAGCATAACAAAGGGATCTCCCCATGCAGAATCGAAACGAAACCACATGAGGAGGTCTTCTATGTCCATTTTTGACTTTTTTGAATCTGGGGAAATAAAACTGTTCCTTTGTCCTTCTGACGCAGCTCCGCCTTCCCAATTTTTAACTACCCCCGATATACATACAACAAAACCATGCTGCTCACCATCGAGTAACATGGTTTTTCTATCGGGCTATATGTTATTGTGTGCATTTTTTCGTGCAATTACTATAATGTTGACACGCGTTTTTGCACACTCTCATATCACTTACTCCAGTTCGACAAGCTTCCAAACTGTCTTAAAGCGCCATTTTCCTGATGTCGCTCTTGTTGACTCGATTGTCACACCATACTTTTGAAGTTCCCGATTCAGAAGCAACTTGCCAATCGTCTCTTTGCTCGAACGTCCTTTTGCTGGCACTATGCAAAGGACACACAGCAGAGCCACTTTCAAATCTTCCTTCAGCATTGGCTCATTCAAGTGCTCAGCAATATAGGCAGACGCATCCTCTGACTTATATTCCGGAACAGGACCGCCCAAATCACCCCGAACCATACTAAGAATCGCATCATGGTAACCCTTTTGCAGCATTTCCAGTGCGACGCTTTTCTGATACCGAAAGAGCATCTCCTTCATCTCGTTGATGTGGTACTCTCCTGTTCGATGGTCGTAATCCAAAACGGACTCTTCCCCAATTCGGTTATTCACATCCGGCTGCTCCAGAAACCTTTCCCAAGCCTCACCACCTGTACGATAGCAAAGCGCCGGTTCGAGATTCTAGTTTGCCTCTTTAAGGCGTGTTTCTAGTTCCCGCATCCCTTTACCGCGTAGATACAGCTTACAAGTGTCGTTTTCATTCAATGGACGCTTTCGGCCAATTTCCTGAATTACTTCCATGGGCAGCCACTGCTCAATGAAGATATGCTTGACCTTCTCATCTTTGATGTCAACGCCATTGTAGAGGACCGTTGTTGTAAAGAGGATTCGCTTCAAGAGCTTTCCGTCACGGACACAATCATACAGCGCATCCATAGAGCCGTGCTTGTTGTTACCAGAGCAGTAATAGGCGGCCGTATCACCGTATATCAGCCTCATTCTTTCAAGTGTGGCATAACTCGTCACGAAAACGACCGCTTTTTCACCCGGTGGAATGGAGTCCAAAAGAGCCTTGCGTTCAGCATCCCGATAGTAAAGTCGAATTTCTGAGATACACGATTTTCTTCTTGGGATTCGGTAGTAGTTCTCTGAAGAAAGCGTTCCCTCCTCTTTCCACTTCTGAATCAAGAAGTCCATCGTGGCACTCATATAGATCACTGTTTTACACGAAACCAACTGCTCGATGCATTGGTACGCCACGTTTGTCTTGTGGTTGAATTTAGCGTCATTCACAAAATAATGAGCTTCATCACAGACAATATAGGTATAGCAGCGTTTGATGTGTTCCAGCGTCCTCTCTGGGTCTTCCTGATAGTCTTTCTGGAGCTTCTGGTAGGTCTAAACATCGATGAACTCAAACCTCAGGCATTCACTCATCGCCCAGTTGATTAAGTCCAAATCCCGGAAATCCCTTTTAACTCCATCGCCCAAAACAGCTTGGACAATTTGTCCCCACAGTGCTTTTCGGTTACAGAGATACAGAATCCGCTTTCGTCCCTCCACCTCAAATCTGGGGCAGCTTGTTACATTTCTCTTCAGCAGGTCTATGATGGCAGTCGTCTTGCCTGCACCGGTTCCTGCATCGATCACATAGCGGCCAACTCCCCAGCCTGATATAGCCTCCCCGATTGCCTGTGAAACATAGTAAACGTCTTCCGGCAGTACAGGAGCCTTTTGCTCGAGGAGCATTTTTGAGATTCGCGCGTCTTCCATCTACCGTAATTGTTCAGCCAAAGTGTCTGCTTGTTGCTTTACCGCCGGGCATTGATAATGTGTGGCTTCATTCTGTTCAATACCCAGACCAGATAAGTCGCCAAGCAATTCTGCCGCCTTGACAGTTATTGTAGAAGGCATTTTCTCATTCTGTGTTCCCATAATTTAAGCCTCCATCTCCCACCGGGTCATTATCTCTCAGACACTTCTGCCAGCGGTAGAATTCTTTCCACCCCATATTCCAATCAACTCCACTGACCGCTTGAACTATATCCTCCCTGATCTGCTGCACCTCATCCGATGTAGGCATTCTCTCGCTTGCCTTGATATCCCGGATCGTGAGCCTCAGTGCAGAGTTCAGCGCGTCAATCATCCGTGTGTGATAGGTAGCATTCTCAAAGCCGAGTCCTCCTGCTCGCTTTTCGTGAGCCTTCTTGACAGTCTAGGAACTCAGATTTGCGTCAAGATAATATTTACCATATAATCTTATCATTGTATCCTCCTTCTGCACCGCCATAGGTGCAACCTATATTATATGTATATCCGCTTCTGACCCTTGATGGTCAGCAACACTCATCCGTCGTAGAGCCATGGCGGTCCACGGCCTTTGACCTACGTTCCTCTTCTCATCCCCATACCCTCCAAAATATTGTTTCCTGATGCGCTGCTATCAGCAGCCATTCCGAGTTGATACAGTTGTTTTATGGAATCAATTTCAAGCTATTATGTTGTAATAATCATACCGCATATTTCACATAAAGTCAACTGTATTGGCATCTATTTATGCAGATTTTTATACAATCCAAGCTTTTTCACCTTTTTATATCAAGTCACCTTACGATTCTAAGTTGGAGAGCGCTGTCATCCAGTAGCCCTTTCCGCCTGCCAGGCCCACCCGAACGTTCCGGATCAGCTTCGTCTTTGCCAGGCTGCTTCGAGCCTTATCATAGGTGCTCTTACTGCATTGAACTTGCTCCATGACCGCCTTCTGAAGCTCGTCGCTCGCCATCCGACCTGTTGGTGCTCTGCCTAAAATCGACACGATCATCTCCTGCACCGATCTATCCTTCCCGGTCGACTGGATAAGCGTTTCGTTGACAAAGTCGCTATCCTTCCGATCTGTGTTCGAGTCAAAAACCGCCTTTGCCGTTGAGATTGCGCCCGCCTTCACCTCTTCGATCGTAAAGAGCGCCGTCTCCGCCGGGCAAGCATTACTGGACTTCTCATGGGAGACATAGACCTTGCCTTCGTTCTTTGTCCGTCCCATCAGCAGTACGCTGCGTGCTCCGTCCCAGAGATCCGTCGAGCCGCTCAATCTCTTCCGACCTGATGCGCTCGTACCTTTATTGGTATGCATCACCAACATCACCGCAAACCCATGCTGTCTTGCCTTGGTCCTTAGCAGCGTCGTTGCCTCTCGCATCTTCGTTCGGCTGTTCATATTGGCCTTTGGAGACAGAAACTGCTGGATCGGGTCAAAGATCACAAGCGCAGGTCTCACTGCAATGATCCGGTTCAATGTTGTGGGATTGTCAAGGTATGGCATCTCACCAGTCTCTGCCCAATAGGTTCCCGGATCGATTGCCCGGACCTTTTCAGAGTCCGCTCCTGCCGCCTCCAAACGTGGCTTCCAGACTGCATCCATTTGGTCCTCTCCGCTAAAGATAATCACCGTTCCAGTGTTCGTCGGGCGATCAGGGAAGAAGCCAGACGTCTCGCCAGTTGTCACATAGGCAATCATCTGGGCAAGGTACAGTCCTTTTCCAACACCGCCGTCACCTCCAAGCAGCGTCAGTTCACCCCGTGGGACCACGCCTGGGATCACCCACTCAATGGGCTTGACCTTGATCTCGCTCATTTTCCGGAACACGCCGCCATCTGCGCACAGCTCCACTTGGGTCCCCTCGTTCTGGTCAAGAGAGGCACTCGTCACCATCGGGATCATGAGCGGTGCCGCCTCTCCGCCAAGTGGACTTTCGATCAGTTTTTTCTGATTTTCCATTGTTTGTTCTCCTAACTTTAAATTTTTAGATAAAAAAAGAGACGCACAAAAAGATAGAGCCCCCAAGCCGCACTCTTACCGTACACCGGCAGAATACAGCCTCTTAGGAACTAGCCTATCTAATCATGCGTCTCGCCTTGGGCAGGGACGTCCATCCGTCTGGGTGAGGCTCAGTATCCTGAACCTCGACGAACAGATAAAATATGTTACGCAGTTCACCACTGTGAGTCCGCGTAATTGCCCCCGATGACATCATCTTCACTTCTAAGCTTCATACTAAACTTCCCGGAGGTGGAGATATTATAGCACCGTTCACAACAATTGTCACGCTTAATTTTGTAAACTCTTTATGAACATTCTCTTCGGCATTGATTATCCCTATCCCCTTTCAGCTTTACAACAACCTCTCAACTTTTCAATTTTGCATCCATCTGTTTATATCGTACATTCGTTTAATTTCTTCAATATTTCAATTTTGTAACCTCACAGGTTCATCAGGGGGCTGGTCTGGGTGCCGCGATCCACTATGTCCTTATCCTTGATGCCAAGCAGGTACCGCTGCGTGATCATGATATTGACGTGCCCCATCAGGCGAGAGACACTGTACAGGTCCAGACCGTTTTTCAGCTGCATCTGGGCGAAGGTGTGGCGGCAGGTATGCGGACTGACGCGTACCGAGGGCGACACTCCCACCTCTTTTGCCGCATGTTTCAGCATCCGGGCAACCGCTTCATCCGTCAAAGGCTTCCCGTTCTTGCTGAGAAACAGGTTCTTGTGGCGACTGGGGTATTCCTTTAAATAGGCATCCCGTAGGGTACGATACTTCATCAGCTGCTTGGACAGCGCAGGCGACTTTGGCACCACACGTTCCTTGCTGCCCTTGCCATGCTTGACCAGAATATAGTCCGGTTTGATGTCTTCCGGCTCCATCAGGATCATCTCATTGCAGCGCATCCCGGTGTCGAACAGCAGCATAATGATGGTCTTATTCCTCACCGACAGGAAATCTGTCCCATCATAGAACCGGATCATCCGCCTCATCTCATCCACGGTAAAGGTATCAATGATGGTTTTGGGCTGACGAAGAGGCTTCACCTTCTTGGCCGGGTTATCCCGTTCATCCAGATAGCCCTCGGTCACCAGATAATTGAACCAAGTCCGCCAGACTTTGAGCAGATCATTAATGTACCGTGGCGTGCTGCCCATGTCCTGCTTTTCCTTCATCAGATCCCGAATGTGGTGTGGCTTGACCTCCTCCAGTTCAGTGATGTGCTTCGATTCCAGAAAGTCCACCAGAAATCGTGTCGCTGCCCGGTAGTTGCGCAAGGAGCCTTTGGCAAGATGGCGGCATTCACAGTCGTACAGAAATTCATCGCGGAGATCCTTCAAACACATAAAAAACACCCTTTCTCTCATGGAAGAACCACAAAAGAAAGGGTGCAAAAATCTTTAAAATGGCTGTCGTACCAGATCAGGCTTGTTCGTAGTTGAGCAAGACAAACTCCGGTCGACAAATCATTTAATTTTTATCGCAGCTACGAGATCAGCAGTTCTCAGCGAAGTACTTAATGGTACGGACCATCTGAGAGGTGTAGGAGTTCTCGTTGTCGTACCAGGACACGACCTGAACCTGATAGGTGTCATCGTCGATCTTAGCGACCATGGTCTGGGTAGCGTCGAACAGAGAGCCGTAACGCATGCCGATGACATCGGAAGAAACGATCGGATCCTCGTTGTAGCCGAAGGACTCAGAGGTAGCAGCCTTCATAGCAGCATTGATGGACTCCTTGGTGACATCCTTGCCCTTGACAACGGCAACCAGGATGGTGGTAGAACCGGTGGGAACGGGCACACGCTGAGCAGAGCCGATCAGCTTGCCGTTCAGCTCGGGGATGACCAGGCCGATAGCCTTAGCAGCGCCGGTGCTGTTGGGAACGATGTTCTGTGCGCCAGCACGAGCACGGCGCAGGTCGCCCTTGCGCTGAGGACCATCCAGGATCATCTGGTCGCCCGTGTAAGCGTGGATGGTGGACATGATACCAGACTGGATCGGGGCGTAAGCGTGGAGCGCTGCAGCCATCGGAGCGAGGCAGTTGGTTGTGCAGGAAGCAGCTGAAATCACCTTGTCCTCGGCGGTCAGCGTCTTGTGGTTAACGTTGTAAACAATCGTGGGGAGGTCCTTGCCGGCAGGAGCGGAGATGACCACCTTCTTAGCACCAGCAGCGAGGTGGGCAGAAGCCTTCTCCTTAGAGGTGTAGAATCCGGTACACTCCAGAACTACATCAACCTTTAATTCACCCCAGGGAAGCTTGCTTGCGTCAGCCTCTTTGTAGATGGTGATGGTCTTGCCGTTAACGGTGATGCTGTCCTCGCCAGCCTCAACGGTGCTTGCATACTTGTAAACACCCTGAGAAGAATCATACTTCAACAGATGTGCCAGCATCTTAGGGCTGGTTAAATCGTTGATTGCTACTACTTCATATCCTTCTGCATCGAACATCTGTCTGAATGCAAGACGACCAATACGGCCGAAACCATTAATTGCCATTTTAGTTTCCTCCTAAAATATTAATTTTATATCTTTTGACTTACTGTGATTCACAGATTGTCAAAATTTTATCAGCAAAGACATTTTACCTAATTCCTGATTATAATTCAAGATGTAAATGAAAAATATTTGTGATTTTGTGGTAAATTTTACAGTTTGTTTAGAAATGGTATGATTTTTGCTCCGTTTTTTGCTATACTGTACCCTGTAAATGACTTACAACAGAATGATAACCAGAAAGGATAAAAAATATGTCTATCAAAGCAGATTGTCATCTTCACTCTTCTTTTTCCGGAGATTCAAAGGCTCCCATGCCGGAGATGATCGATAAAGGTCTCGCTCTGGGACTGGAGACCATGTGTTTTACCGAGCATAACGATTTTGATTATCCAAATACTGAGGAAGGTCCCGGCAGTATCTTTTTGCTGAATACAGATTCTTATTTGTATGACATCCTCCGCTGCCGCGCCAAATACGAAGGGAAAATGCGGGTTCTCTTCGGTGTGGAATTAGGCTTGCAGCCGCATCTGGCCGACCGAGACGAAGATTTTACTTCCGCCTATGA
>OLWY01001027.1_pt1 | contig 11328 bp, 11 predicted proteins | sample 1644171 | NCBI WGS metagenome assembly OLWY01 (sample SAMEA103958150, study PRJEB25191) | human gut metagenome | biome: human-associated habitat [ENVO:00009003]; feature: intestine environment [ENVO:2100002]; material: feces | place: Germany | collected 2013/2015 | reverse complement strand
ATTTTTTTTTCACTTATCCTCTTTCTTATCAATCAAATAGGCTATTCATTACGAAACCGCCGATTATAAAGACAAACCATCTCTTATCCAATACCACAATACTTATCTTCGGTTCATTCCTCCAACAGATATACACTATTACACACATTTTATAATGTACGTGTACATTATAAAAATACGTGGTAAAAAACCACTCCGATCAAAAAGTCATTTGCAATAAGAGACTTCCTTAAAAGCATAACGGCGAATGCTTCCATCCCGTAATGCTAGCAAAAGATGCCCGGTTGATTCTATATCATGGATACAGGCCTCGAACTCGCCGGACTCATCCTTATAACCATGATACCCCTCTCTTCTATACAAAGCGGATTGATAACGAGCTCGAATATCCTCGTGTTCCTCTTGGAGAAGAGATAAATAATAGCGATAGAATATTGAGAGGAAACGGTGCAAAACCTCTTCCCGATCTACTTCCTTACCGATTATTTGAAACAAAGATACAGGATTCGGAGCATCTCCTCGAAATACCGTTTGATTCAAGTTTATGCCGATCCCGATGATGGAGCAATACAGATTATGCCCCGACAGGTCGTTCTCAATCAACATTCCGCAAATCTTCTTGTCTTTCCAGTAAATATCGTTCGGCCACTTCACGGTGATATGATCCGCATATAAGTCCAACGCCTCCTTCACGCTTAGAGCTGCTATTTGAGAAATCAAGAACTGACGGTTCGCAGGGATGCACGTAGGGTACAGGACTAAGCTAAACATCAAGTTCTTTCCCGCCTCAGACTCCCAAGTATTCCCGATCTGACCACGTCCGGCTGTCTGGAAATCGGCAACGACCACACTTCCTTCCGCAAGAGATTCCTTGATGACCAACTCACGAAGCAAGCTATTCGTAGAAGCGGTTTCCGCCACACGCAAGATGCGGGGAGATTCATTATCAGTGCTCATCATTATAAATTTCCCTTATATTTTTTGGTAGTTTAGCGATCACTTCCCGGTAAGAATGGAAGATCCAGCGTTTAATCTCCTCGTCTTCCATATCCCGGTCCAGATAAATGCTATTCCAGTATTTCTTATTAAAATGGTAAGCTGGCTCAACCGCCGTATAATGTTCCCGTAACTCTTCCACATAATCCGTACTACATTTCAAGGAGACATGAGGCTCCTCCGCATCCAAAGGAAGCAGCAGGAACATCTTATTCTCTACCTTAAAGACCAGCGATACCTCATCGAACGGGAAACACTCGATGGTATTCTTCAAGGAAAGGCAGTATTCACGTACTTCTTCTATATTCATAACTTTTATCTTTTAACGGCAAGGAGCATAGAAAGCATCTTCGATATGGTCGATCAGGAAACCCGTCTCTTTCTTGATCAATGTCACGATATCAAAACGGACTGGTAAGTCTATATTAAAATAACGGACATAGGCATCCGCAGCGGCGACAATCCTCCGAATCTTCTTGGTGTCTACCGCATCTTCCGGTGAAAGCAAAAAATCCTCAGAGCGTGTCTTTACCTCCACCACGATTAACTCACCTTCCCGACCCATATCGTTCTGTCTTGCCATCGCATTAATTTGCACAAATATAGCCATTTTCTTTGTTATTCGGCTATTCACTCGTACATTTGCAAATGTATGAAAGAAGAACGTAAATATTCATCGGCTCACCCCAATCATCCGAGGGTACACAAAGTGACCTTTATGCTGAATGACGAAGAGCATAAAGCGGTAAAACGTTACCTTTCACGCTACAAGATCGAGAATAAGTCCCGTTGGTACCGAGAGACGATCCTTTCTCACATCCTCAAGACCTTGGAGGAGGATTATCCGACTCTTTTCAACGAAAATGAGATGAGAAGATGAATCCTTTCAATGACGAATATTTCATGAAGCAAGCGTTGGTGGAAGCTCGTGCGGCAGCGTCCGAGGGTGAGGTTCCCGTAGGAGCTGTTATCGTCTGCAACAACCAGATCATAGCGAGGGCGCATAATCAAACCGAATGCTTGAACGACGTGACCGCACATGCCGAGATGTTGGCGATTACGGCCGCCGCCGGAGTCTTAGGAGCGAAATACCTGACAAATTGTAGTCTATACGTAACCGTGGAACCCTGCATAATGTGTGCCGGCGCGATCGGATGGGCACAATTAAGCACGATCGTATACGGGGCATCCGATGATAAAAGAGGTTTCTCCAAATTCGCCCCTCAAGCCTTCCATCCGAAAGCGATTATCAAAAAAGGTATCCTTGAAAAAGAGTGCGCGGAAGAAATGCAGCGTTTCTTTAAGCAAAGACGCTAAGCTCTATTTAACTTCCTCGTAATCCACATACTCCCCTTCATCCTTGGCGAATATCTTCTTACGGTGCACATAAGGTGTACGATCATCATCATCGTCCCGGGCGGTAGTAGTCGTAGAACGATGTCCGGAAGTATTGCTATTTGTTTGACGACGTTGTTCTCCCTTACGAGTGCTGTTTCCGCTACCAAAAAAGATGTTCTTAAAGGTACGCAAGATGGAGAAACCCATCAGAAACACCAACAGGATAAAGAAAAAGAATATTACAAACAAAAACTTAAACATAATCCGATACTTAAATGATTCTTTACTATCACAAACACAAAGATAAGAATTCTTGTTTATCCCTTTTTGTTAAAAATAGACAAGACTATATATAACAGGATGGTTCCAGAGATTCCCAAGAATCCCCATAACGCCACGAAAATAATGGCACAAGCGATCAATATATAGCGAAGCTCATTACCCTTCCACGCTAAGGATTTAACCTTCAGCGAGAACATCGGTATCTCAGACACCAACAGCAAGGAGGTAATAAACGCCAAGATAACAGTCACCAACACGAACAAGCCTTCATTCGCATGGATAACCGGTAAAACAGAATATCCCACCGAAGCCCAAAATAAAGCATGCGCCGGAACCGGCAAGCCGATAAACGAGGTAGTTTGCCGTTCATCAATATTGAACTTAGCCAAACGCAAACCTGAAAACGTAGGGATCACGAACGCCAGATAAGGGATATACGTATTCAAAGAGCCAAAAGGCAAAGCCGTAGAAGCCTCTCCCAACAACCAATAGACCACCATGCCCGGAGCGAAGCCGAAACTTACCATATCCGACAAGGAATCCAATTCCTTTCCCATCGGCGAGTAAGCCTTCAATAAACGAGCGGCAAAGCCATCGCAGAAATCAAAGACCGCGGCTATAATAATCCAAATCAACGCAGATAAAAGATTTCCGTGCAAGGCCATAACACTGGCGACACAACCGGACAGAAGGCTTAGACACGTAATTGTATTAGGAATATGTTTTCTTATACTCATTTTGACAAACGGGCTATAGGCGTTTGATTGCCTGTTACTTTTTGATCCATCTCTATTAACACCTCTGTTCCTACCGGCAGGTAGACATCCACGCGAGAACCGAATTTAATAAACCCCATTTGCTCGTCCACATGACATTTCTCTCCCGGCTTGGCATACGTAACGATGCGGCGTGCCATCGCCCCGGCAATCTGACGAGCCAAGACATCCACCCCGTTCCTCGTGGTAATCACGACCGCCGAACGTTCGTTCTCCGTACTACTCTTCGGCAGATAAGCCGCCATAAAACGCCCGTTCTGGTGGGAAACATGCTTAACGGTACCGTTTACGGGAAACCAATTAGCATGCACGTTGAAGATAGACATAAAGATAGATATCTGTAGGCACTTCTTATGAAGGATCTCGTTCTCCATCACTTCCTCGATGGCAACGATCGTACCGTCGGCGGGAGCGATCACCAAGCCTTCCGAATCATAAGGAAACCGGCGGAAAGGACTACGGAAGAAGTTTAATACCAATAGGAACAATACGGTAGAAACAAAAGCGACAGAATAAAACAGCATACCCTTACCTACCGTATGGTACAAAGTTATATTCACAATAAATAATATTGTAAACAACGTAAGCAGTAAACCGGTTCCTTCTTTATGTACTTTCATTCTTCTTTGACTGTATCGTTTTATACTAAGAATCTGCAAAAATATTCATTTTTACCGAATATCAAAAATATATCACTTATTCACTGCCTCTATTTTACCTAACTCTACGTACCAAAGGTATCCATCGACCCGCTCGAAACCCATTTTACGGATTAATTGCAGGTAATTTCTTACCTGATTAGGATGGCGCTTATCTTGCCGTTCGCCAAATTTATAATCCACGACAATAACCTTACCTCCTTTTATTATCACCCGGTCCGGGCGTTTAGACAAGCCTTTACCGAACAGGATATCCACTTCATTCAAGACACGGGCGGAACCATCATACCAAGCCTTTACCTCCTCCGCTTGCAATAATTCTTCCAGACGGCTGATCAACTCCGCCGCTTCCTCCCGGTTAATCACCCCGGCTAACCGATAACTTTCGACCGAAGCGGGAATATCTTTCGGCGTACGTATCCGGCTCAATACCTCATGCATCAAGGTACCGTGCTTCCGCCTGGCATTATCGAAAAAGAATCCTTTCCCATGCAGGCGTAATTGTAAACGATCATCCGGGGAAACGGAATACAGGCGGCTCATGGGGATTTCCTCCAGGGTATCTTCTGCCGTTCTACCCGAAGCTGGATGCCACCATTCGCCCCTTTCAAAGGTATCATCCTCGATATCCGTCTCCACCCCCGCCCACAATAGATCGGCGATGGAAGTTATCTTCTCAACCTTACCTTCCTTGTTGATCTTCCTCGGACGGGGGGAGAATACGATCAGTTCTTCTTTCGAACGGGTAAAAGCGACGTATAAGGTGTTCAAGTTATCGATGAAAGCATGCAAGCGCTCCTTGAAATAATCCTTGGCGAAAATCGTGCTACTCAGGATCTGTCCGTAACGGACAGGAACTAAGTGCAGGCGGTCAAACGGCTTCTTCTCCGGGTGGCACCAAAGGATAACGGGCTTTGTCGGCTTATGGTCGATCTCCCAGTCCCCGAAAGGAATGATAACGACCTTAAAACCTAAGCCCTTGGATTTATGTACGGTCAAGATGCGGATAGCGTTTTGCCCATCCGGGGTAGCGATCGTCTTTCGATAACCGGTCTCGTCCCACCATCTCAAGAAACGGTTCAAATCCGCACTTTCTTTTTGGGCGTACTCGGAAACCATATCCAAAAAGGCTTGCACGAATACCTGTTCCGTTTCCGGGAAGTAAGCGGAGAAGTTACGGAAGAGCCCTTCGGTTACCTCGTACAAGGATTGCCGGGAGATAGACTGAAGGTTTTGAAAAACAGACTCGTCCGCCTCGCTCTCCCCAAATTTTCCGGTTAATACTTGATAGGCATACATCGCCAATTTCCTGTTCGTCCGGTCCTCCGGATTTCGCAAATAGCGCAATACGGCGATCAGGAAACGGACCGCCGGAGAACTACCCACGAACAGGGCATCATCGGAGATGATATCGTAATTGTATCGGTCGGACGGATGCTCTTCCTTATAGGCAAGCAACGTATCAGCCACTAAAGCACCTTCTTGATTGGTACGCACGAGTATGGCGATATCTTTTAGCGCGTAACCGCTATCCTGCAAGCGCTCCAAGGTAGCGGGCAATCGCTCCATCGCCTCCTGTTTCCAGTCCTTATCCTCATCACCGGAGAGGAAATCGATCCGTACATGTCCATCCTTCTTCTGGAAGGGCGGGGGGACACGCTGGGAACTATCGTCGTAGGCCGCCATGATCCTCGCGGAAAAGGCCGTGCGCTCTTCCTCGCTTAATGAGGAGTTTTTCAACGCCTCATTATATAGATCCTGCAGGATCGCCGGAGCGGCGGTGAAGAACGCATTATTAAACTCCACGATATGGCGGCAGCTTCGCCAATTATCCTTTAGGGTATCCTCACGGACTTGCTCGTCCTCGAAATCCCTGCGGACTTGCTCGTCCAATAGCTTCCAATCCGAGTTACGGAAACGATAAATACTTTGTTTCACGTCGCCAACGATCAGATTCGCCCGGCCATTCGCCAGACTTTCCTCCACCAAGGGGCGGAAGTTATTCCACTGCATGCCGCTGGTATCTTGGAACTCATCGATCATATAATGATCTACGTGCGTACCCGTCTTCTCGTAGATAAAGGGGGCGTCACTGCCACTGATGACCTTATTCAGCAACTCGGTCGTATCGGCGATCAGCATGACATTCTTTTCTTCCCGGTAAAAGGCGATTTGCCGGGAGATATCGGTTAAGATCCCTAACGTATAATAATAACGTACGATCTCCCGGGCCGTGTTATAGGCCGTCAGGTTGGCGAACAGGGATACGATATTCTTTACGCAGGCATTCAACCCTTCCTCATATACACACCCGATGATCTGCCGGAGACCCGGTGGAGTCGTCTTGGTCGTATAGGCATCCGGATTATCCGGCAAAGCTTGGAACGTGGCTGTCGGCTCTTTCATCTCACCTTTCGCCAGCTTCTCGAAATAGAAAAACGGGGAACGACTTCCTCCCTTAAAATCCGAGGGTTGTAAGGCGAACTGTTTCAGCAACGCCACTCCCTCCTCACCTAAACGTTTCGCCTCCGCCTCTACGGAGCGGATAATGGCGTATAGCTCATTCTTATAGGCATCGAGCGCCTGCTTATCCGCGATATCCTTACCTACTTCCTCGCTAAATGCCTTATAACTCTCCTTAAAGACCTCCCGGCTGAGCGACATGATGTCTTGCCGCAAACTCCAGCCGCCTCCATCCTCGATCTTGTTCTCGGCGAAACGCAGCAGCCAACCTAGCAAATCTTTGCTCTCCGGCTTCTCCAGATCGGCCAGCAGGTTATCGATCGCCTCGGTCAAGACCAGTTCTTGGTCCATCTCGATGCCATAACCGCCTTGCAAGCCGATCTCGCGGGTAAAGGCACGCATCGTTTGCTGGAAAAAGCGGTCGATCGTACTGATATTAAAAGCGGAGTAATCGTGCAGGATAGCGACCAGAATCTTCCGGGCCTGCTCCCTCACCTGCCGCTCCGTCAAGGAATAGGCGGAAGAGAGTAGCTGGATATAATCGGACGCACGGCCGGAAGCGAGGTGATAAAGTTCTTGAACGATACGGGTTTTCATCTCATCCGTCGCCTTATTCGTAAACGTCACGGCCAAGATCCGGCGATAAGCGCCCGGCTGGGAGAAGAGCAACATCAGGTACTCCCCTGTCAGCTTATGCGTCTTGCCCGCCCCGGCGGAAGCCCTATAAATTGTTAGCATAGCGATCGGGGATTAGATCGTACGGCTTTTCGAATAGCCCTCTTTCCGGAGGATATCCAACACCTTGGCACGCAGGTCACCTTGGATGATTATCTCCCCGTCCTTAGCGGAACCGCCTACGCCGCATTTCACTTTCAAGAGTTTCCCCAAGGCGGTCAGATCCTCGGAAGTGCCCCGGAACCCGGTGATCAAGGTAACCATCTTCCCTCCCCGGTTCCGCTTATCCAAGGATATGCGCAAAGCTTGTTTCTCCTTCGGCAACGTATCTTCCTCTTCCGTATCTCCCGTATTATATTGAAAATCGGGATTCGTGGAGTACATCACGCCTAATCGATCTTTCCAATCATTATTCTTCATAAAAATACCACTTTATTGGCTCAAAGCTACGTATTAATCTCCGAATAGGCAAACAAGGGCGAAAAGGCTATCCTATCAAGATGGAACTATTACCATTTTACTACATATAAAACCTTTATTTTCAGGCAAACCTCTTGCTTAATAAAGCGGAATCACTACATTTGCTACCAGAATCACGTTTGCTACATATATCGCTTAGAATTAACGGCCATGAGAAATATCATTCTTTTTATTTTTATTATACTAACGGTCCACTTGAACATGAGCGCACGAGGCTCCGGCGAGAAACCGTCTATAGTCGTACTGCACTCCATCAACTTCGAGGAAAGCTGGACGAAACAGACCTATCTTGATATAGAAAGAAAATTCGGGGAGGAAGGGTTTACCGTAAAGGCGATTCCCTTACAGATCCCCGGTATCCGCACTATGGAAGGGTTTCAAGAGAAGAGAACAATGATCCTAGAGAGAGTTCCCGTGCCACCCACCTTAGTCGTATGCATAGGAGATCCCTCTTGGCTTGTCGCCCGCCCGTTGTTTGACAAGGAATGGAAAGATATTCCCTCTATCATCTGCTACGCCAGAGATTATATGTACCCGAAAGAAGAGTACCTGATAGACCTAGATAAAAACGTGCTCGATACGCTGGTTCCCATCACGGACGTAGTAAAAGGCTATAACGCCACTTTTATAAAATACCCAGTCTATATCAAGCAAACGATCGAGCTAATCAAAAAGCTACAACCGGAATTAACCAAACTGGCCTTTATTTTTGACCGCCGTTATATAAGCCAGCAAACGAAAGCGGATGTAGAGGCCGTGCTACGGAAAGATTTTCCGGGCATCCAATTCGAGCCACTGTCTACCACCTCCATTTCCACCGAGAACTTATTGGACAGACTGGCCTCTTTCGACAATAAGACCGGAGTCCTTTATTACTCATGGTACAGGACCCGGAAGGATAACGAGAATCGTTACCTAGTCGATAACGTCCAGAAAATGACCAATAGTTTCTCCGTCCCCCCAATCTTTACCTTGCAAGACGTACAAACAGAAAACGGGAATTTCGCCGGGGGATATTATGTTTCTCCGGAGGATTATGCGCAGGTGACGGTCAACACGATCGAAATGATCCTCTCGGGGAAAGATAGTAAGGAAATCCCGATCCAGACCGCGGAAACCCCGAGGGCCTACCTAAATTACCAGCATCTATTGCTTCACCAGATCGATCCCGGCCTATATCCCCCGAACGCCACGTATTTCCAAGAGCCTCCCGGTTTCTTACAGAAATACAAGATCCATATCATAAGCCTACTCGTCATTCTGGCGTTATTGATAACGATCGGGATCTTACGGGTCCGCCTCTTCATCCAAAAGCAAAAGGCCAAAGACAAGGAGCTGCAAATCGCACGCCAAGCGCAAGACCTGAACCAGAAATACCAGCTCGTCTTGAAAGCCAGCAACATGATGACATGGATATGGGACGTAAAAGAAGCACGGCTCGAATGTAACAATATTTACCTGACCCAAAGATCCATTCGCGACAAGGGAATCGACGGCCAATTCTGCATGTCGGCGGACGAGTTTTATAGCGGCATTCACCCCGAGGACTTGGAACAGATGCAAGACGCGATCAATAAACTAATCGCCGGCGAGAGCATATCGATCGACGAGGAGATCCGTTATTTAGACGATACAGGGCTTGAATATACATGGATAGAGATCTTTGCGATCGTAGGGAAAACCGATCCGGAAGGAAAACCCGCCTACTTAACCGGAGGTACTACCCTCATCAACCAACGGAAAAAAATGGAACAAGAACTGAGGGACAAGGAGAAGATAGAGGAATCCAACCGGTTGAAATCCGCCTTCCTAGCGAACATGAGCCACGAGATACGTACCCCGCTGAACGCTATCGTAGGCTTTTCCAACCTGCTAGCGGAAACTTGCCACTCCGAGGAGACGAGAGAGTTCTGCGAGATCATCGAGACGAACAACGAGCTTCTCCTTCAACTCGTGAACGATATCCTGGACCTATCGAAGATCGAGGCCGGGCAAATGGATTTCATCTATTCCGAGTTCAACGTATCCACGCTATTCCGGAGCTTATACCAGACCTTCCAAAGCCGGGTGAAAGACGGTGTCACTCTCTATTGCGAGATACCTGAACAGGATTGCGTTATCTATTCCGAGAAGAATCGCTTGACCCAAGTGATCACCAACTTCCTCACGAACGCCTGTAAGTTCACGTTCCAAGGGGCTATCCGCATGGGATACAAGGAGAGGGAAGATGGATTATACTTTTACGTAAAAGATACCGGAAAAGGTATTGAGCGGAAGAACCTCCCGCGTATTCGAGCGTTTCGCCAAATTCGATTCCTTTATCCAAGGAACCGGACTCGGACTATCCATTTGCCAAACGATCCTAGAGAATCTTCACGGGAAGATCGGCGTAGAGTCGGAAGAAGGAAAAGGGAGTACTTTCTGGTTTACGATCCCATGCGCTGTATCAAGACCGTAGCGTAAGCCGAGATCCCTTCCTGCCGTCCGGTGAAGCCCAGCTTCTCCGTGGTCGTAGCCTTGATAGAGATATCCTCCTCGTCCACGTTCATGACCTCGGCCAGCGTTTTCTTCATCAGAGGGATATGGGGATTCAATTTAGGGCGCTCGGCGGCTACGGTGGCATCGATATTACCCAACTCATAGCCCAGCCATAATTCCCGGTCCGGCACCAAGGCGTGGACGTCATAGCCAAAACCTACACGTATCTTCATATCCATTTATCTGAAAAGGTTCTTGATTCCATCCATATCGAACGACAAGGAGAAGCGCAATGTCTGGTCCAACGGGTTACTCTGTACCGTACTGATCAGATAAGCGGCATCCAACTGGAAAACACTCATGCGGAAACCAGCACCGACTGAGAAGTACTGACGGTTTCCCTGATATTTATTCTCATAGTAATAACCGCCACGAACAAAGAACTGCTGATTGTAATTATACTCCAGACCGATAGAGGCCATAATCTCCTCTAGCTCGCCCTTGAAGCCATTCGGCGAGTCACCGAATGATTTGAAGATACCCGTGATCGGGGACATATTGTTATATTCATCATGTTTTTCCTTATAAGCAGCCTCATCCTCGGGAGTCGTACCTTCTTGAATAGGTTCGGTAGGAACTAAATATTTACTCAAATCCACATAGATACCGATTTGGTTATAATCATCGATCGGATACAGTAAACCAGTTCCAACCTTTAACATCGTAGGCAAGAATTGGTTGGTATTTCCACCGTCGTAAGAGACCTTCGTACCGATATTGGAGACATTAAAACCAAAGCTCCACAGGCACTCGCTATTCCCTAAGATCACGTATTTCTCCAGATAACCGGCGATATCAGCGGCAAAAGCGTTATCCGGAACCATATCCGCATCCGACGAGGCACCCATGTCCGAACGAATATAGCGCAAGGCGACCGCCATAGAGAACACATCCGATAATTTACGGCTATAACTTACATCAAAAGCCATCTCATAAGGATTCAATATGAGCTGATTACCCATTCCTCCATCCCGGCTTTCCTGTACTTCTCCTAAAGAGAAATAACGCAAGGAAGCTCCGATCGCCTGCATATCGCTATCGCCTAATTTATAATAACCGGCCAGATATGCTAAAGCCACATCATTCACCAATTTACGTAACCAAGGCGTATAGGATAAAGC
>OLWY01001018.1_pt1 | contig 11424 bp, 10 predicted proteins | sample 1644171 | NCBI WGS metagenome assembly OLWY01 (sample SAMEA103958150, study PRJEB25191) | human gut metagenome | biome: human-associated habitat [ENVO:00009003]; feature: intestine environment [ENVO:2100002]; material: feces | place: Germany | collected 2013/2015 | reverse complement strand
CATTTTATGCGGATATGTGTAGCTAATTTGCTGTTGTTTATATCCTTGTATGTGTTATTTCCGGTACTTTCCGTAGAGATGGCCGACCGTCTCGGAGTGCCGGCCGCACAGACAGGAGTAATCTTTCTTTTTTTCACCTTGGGGATGTTCCTTATCGGTCCTTTCCATGCCTACCTGGTAGATGCCTACAAACGTAAATACGTATGTATGTTTGCCGCTGCCCTGATGGTAGTGGCGACGATTGGGTACGCCTTTGTGACGAACTTCACAGAACTAATCCTGTTGAGTACCGTGCAAGGACTGGCCTTTGGCATAGGCACTACTGCCGGTATCACCTTGGCTATCGACATCACCAACTCCACACTGCGCAGTGCGGGAAACGTCAGTTTCTCCTGGATGGCACGTATGGGAATGATCGCAGGCATTATCCTCGGAGTATGGCTTTATCAAAGCCAATCCTTCCAAACCCTGCTCACTGTATCTGTCATAACCGGAGCTGTCGGAATCCTCATGTTATCAGGAGTCTACGTACCTTTCCGTGCGCCGATTGTCACCAAACTCTATTCCTTCGACCGCTTCCTATTGCTTCGTGGATGGGTTCCTGCCATCAATCTGATCCTGATAACCTTCATTCCGGGACTGCTGGTTCCCATGGTACACCCTTTCCTAAACGATTTCGTACTCGGAAACACAGGAATCCCCGTACCGTTCTTTGTAGGAACAGCCCTCGGATACATCGTTTCCCTGTTCTTTGCACGTCTGTTTTTCCTGAAAGAGAAAACACTGCGACTGGTCATTATAGGACTCGGATTGGAAATCGTAGCCATGTCCCTACTGAATACAGACATCTCCATAGGCATTTCCTCCGTACTCTTAGGACTGGGCTTAGGCTTTATCCTGCCGGAATTTCTGGTGATGTTCGTAAAGCTATCCCACCATTGCCAACGCGGAACAGCCAACACTACCCATTTGTTGGCAAGCGAAGTTGGTATCTCCCTGGGTATCGCTACTGCGTGCTACATGGAATTGGATACAGATAAGATGCTACATACCGGACAGATAGTAGCATCCATTGCTTTACTCTTCTTTGCATTGATTACCTATCCTTATTATATAAAGAAGAAAGTAAGATAGGAGAGTAGCCGGAATTAATTCCGGCTAACTTGTTTTACTCCCTTTATAGTACGTAATTTCTTGATAAGAGCCTCCAAACGTCCCGTATCACCCACCATGACCGTCAGTGTTCCGGAGAACAAACCGTCGTTCGAGTCAATACCGATGGAGCGCAGCGTGATACCATTCTCTTTGGATATAATAGAAGTGATATTAGTCACGATACCAATATCATCATGCCCTACAACCCGCAGCGTGATAGGATATTGCGTACCTACCGATTTCCCCGCCCAACGAGCCTTCACAATACGATAACCGAAACGTTCGCGCATCTGATTGGCATTCGGACAGTCCGCCCGGTGTATCTTGATACCACCGCTTACCGTAACGAAACCAAACACATCATCCCCGTAAATCGGATTACAACATTTAGCCAACTTGAATTCCAACCCTTTCAGATTCTGATCGATTACCAGAACATCTTCCTTAGACGTCGTTTCCTCTTGTTGCGCAGCCTGCAAGTTATACCCTTCGGCACTGCGATACACAATTTCATCGTGCGTATCACTGTCCCGCTTCTGTTGCTCCACATACTTATCCAGAATCTCGTTAACGTCCAGTCCACCGTCGGCAATCCGCTGATAAAACTCCGTCACATTCTTGAAGCCCAAACGCTTGATGAGGCGCATCATGGTCGCTTCATCATATTCCAACTTACGATTCTTGAATTTCCGTTCCAGCGTCTCCTTGGCAAAAGCGTGCTGGCGTGCCACCATCTCTTTGAGAGCCTGCCTTATCTTGGTGCGCGCTTTGGAAGTCGTCACGATGTTCAGCCAGTCCTGCTTCGGCGTCTGGGTGTTTGAAGTCATGATCTCCACTTGGTCGCCGCTGTTCAGTTTCTGTTTGAGCTGCACATTCTTGCCGTTCACTTTCGCGCCGATACACTTGCATCCCAACTTACTATGGATATGGAAAGCAAAATCCAATACCGTAGCCCCTTTGGCGAGCTTGAACAAATCCCCCTTGGGCGTGAAGACAAACACTTCATCCTCGTAGAGATCCATCTTAAACTGATCCATCACCTTCATCGAGTCGTTGTCCGCGTTCTCCAATGCCTCCCGCACGGAAGTCAGCCACTCGTCCAAGCCCGTTTCTCCTTTGATACCTTTATATCTCCAGTGAGCAGCCAATCCGCGTTCCGCGATCTCGTCCATGCGGCGGGTACGTATCTGCACTTCCACCCATTTCCCTTCCGGGCCCATCACAGTGATGTGCAACGACTCGTAACCATTGCTTTTCGGGATAGAGAGCCAGTCGCGCAGACGCTTCGGGTTCGGTTGGTACATATCCGTCACAATAGAATACACCTGCCAGCACTCCTGCTTTTCCTTAGCGGGTTCCGGATCGGAATCCAGGATAATACGAATAGCGAACAAGTCATAAATCCCTTCAAACGGAGTCTTCTGCTTCTGAATCTTGTTCCATATAGAATGTATCGACTTGGTGCGTCCCTTAATGTCGAACGTCAGTCCGGCTTCCGCGACCTTCTTTTTTATCGGTTCGATGAAGGCGGCAATATATTTGTCGCGGGAAGCTTTCGTCTCGTTCAGCTTCTCCTTTATATAATAATACGTTTCCCGTTGGGTGTACTTCAATGATAAGTCTTCCAGCTCCGACTTTAGCTTGTAAAGCCCCAGCTTGTGTGCCAGTGGAGCATATAAGTAAGCTGCCTCATTCGCAACCTTGACGCGGTCTTCCTCGTTTCCGGTATCCTTAATCTGGCGCATTACGTTCACACGGTCGGCAATCATAATCAGGATCACACGCATATCTTCGGCAAATGACAGGAGAAGGTTGCGGAAATTCTCCGATTCGATAGCCGGACTCTTGGAGTACAGTTCATTCGTTTTCACCAGTCCTTTGATGATACTGCCTACATCTTCCCCGTATTCGATGTTCACGTCCTCAATGCTCAGGATATGTGCTTTCACAATTTCATGCAGCATGATTCCGATAAGGCACGAACCTTTCATTCCGATTTCCTCGGCTACGATAACAGCCGTTTGTAAATCTCTGATGACGGGATTCATCCCGAAGTTATTGCGTTGCAACCCGTTACATTGGGCGGCTTTGATTAGATGTTTCTTTAACTTTTGGCAATCCCTCCAGGAAATACTGTCTCCGGCGGATTGCATTAAATGCCGGTAGAGTGAAAAAAGCTCCTTTTTTTCCTCTGATGTAAAAAAGTCGTCCATATTCAATCTTGTTAATTCGATGTAAAATTAGTTTTTTTCCTGCACATTCAAAAGGAAGTAACAATTATTTGTTATCAGTAACTTATAAATATGGTTTGGTTATCAATATGTCACTTTTCAGCCCTAAAAGAACCAATTATGATAGGGCAGATTTTTTTCAATGAAGTTAGGGCTAGTTTTAATTTGAGGAAACCGAAAAGTGACAAACCAACGAATATTTATCTAGTATGTCGAATAGATAAAAAGCAGGTAAAGTTATCAACTGGTGTTAGGGTATATCCAGACCAGTGGAATACTAAAAAGCAGGAAGCGTATGTAAGTCCACGGTTAACTGAATTGGATAATATAAATAACGCAATAGTAAACGATGAAATAAATAAACTTAGAACAGACTTTCTTGAATTTAAGCGTTATATTTGCGATAATCCAAATGAGATTGATAATAGCTTATTTTTATTAAAGAAATATATTTACAAAGACAAAATGGTGAAACAACAAGAATTGCAAAAGCCTGTTCAATGGCTTCGTAGGACTATTAGCCAAGATAAAACGATAAAATCAGATGGACAAAGGAATACATTGGCTATTTATTTGGGACATTTAAAAGTATTTGAAGAATTTTTAAAAGCAACAGATAGAGATGATATAACGTTTACTGACATAAATTTGGCTCTAATCAAAGATTATGAGACTTATCTGTTTAATAGACAGGTAGGCAAGGGGAAGACTACTAAAACAAGTACTGTTGGAAATAAAGTAACAGCTTTAATTTCAATTATTAAGCGAGCAGAGCCATACGGTTTGATAGATATTTCTGCTGCAAAGTTGAATCAGTATAAGAAGCCCAAAAGTAGGGAAGGTGATGATAATGAAATATATTTGTCAGAAGAAGAAGTAAACAAAATGTATTCTTTAGAACTCAAAGGCTTAGAAGAAAAGGCTAGAGATGTTTTTGTATTACAATGTTGGACAGGGCAGAGGTTCAGTGATATGCAATTGTTAAATGGTGGTACTGTTAAAGACTTCAATAATGGGAAGATATTGGAAATTGTGCAAAAGAAAAGAACACATAAAGTTTCAATACCATTGTTTCCTGTTGCTTTAGAGATACTGGAAAAGTATAATTTTCAAGTACCCAAAGTACGTGAGAATACTATGTTGAAATACATAAAGGAAGCAGGACAAAAGGCAGGTATAATAGGCAAACATATTGTAACAGAAGATAGAGGTTCAAAAATAACTAATACTACTTATTGTAGATATGAATTGATAGGTACACATACAGGAAGACGTTCATTCATTAGTAATATGCTGAAACGTGGTTATGATAGTCATATACTTATGAGAATAACAGGGCATACTACAGAAATGGCATTTAAGAAATATGCTAAAATAAGTTCAGAAGATGCAGCTAACTTGATGCTAGAAACAGAAGCTAGCAAGATTAATCAAGCTAATAAAGTCAAACAATCCAATGACATTATACCTTCTAGTAATGAGAATATAGCAGAAGCAATAAGTAAAGGTATTGAAGCTGGTTTGAAACATAAGAATGATATAGCTTATGACTTGTTATTTAATAGTCAGGAAAGTAATATTGAATCTTACGGAATAGATAGAGATGTGGATATAAGCCAATTCGATTTAAATAAGGATGAACTAGACTTTCTTAATAAAACGAGTGATGAGTTTGGAGTTGGAACATCATCTTTAAAGGTAAGGAAAATACTGAATAGATTGCTGAAGCTGGGAATAATAGTACGGCTTAAATAAATATTTATATGAAAAAAGCCCACTTAGACTTAAAATCTAAATGGGCTTATATCTCAAATATGGATTTATGATGAAAATAGGAATATAGTAAGCCCATTAGTTATAGGCTTACTAATACTTTCGAAGGCACTGTCCACGATTTTGTGTAAATAGAAAACTACGGGATTCAAGTATAAAACTTGAATCCCGTAGTTTTCTATTTACACAATATTATGGAGAGTCCCCTTTATAAACTCTTTGACTAATTCAATTAGTTCCTTCTGATTATCAAGACGTTTTTTTTCGTTTTCTAACTCTTTCAGTTTAATTTCATCTTTCATTTCCATAATTTTTAAATTTTATTGTTCGTAAATCTCATTTTGAGGTTGCAAAGGTAGTGATATCTTTCAAACTACCATTCCTCCATCTACCATTTTTTCTGATAAAGATTCCAGCCAGATTAGTAGGTATCATAATAACACCTTTGGTTGTTTTGTAGTAGTTGTAATTGGCAGTAGTGTAATTGCAGTACGCTGTTTCAGAACGTAAATTCTTTACTTTGTCTGCATTATATATAAAGCATATATCTTCGCCAAAGAAGTTGACGTACCACGCTGCTTTACAATCGTGAGTATCCTTGACAGTTAGTAGACTTTTAAGTTTTTCAGTTTCCATTAAATGAGTGGGATAATTAACGTACCGTACATCCCTGCATTTTATTTCAGCTACTATCTTATCTTCGTTGTGTATTAAATAGAAATCTACGGGATTATATCTGCCAGTAGATTCCTTGTATTTGGTTATATTTCCATCTTCTAATAATGACTTGAATAAGTCCCTTCCTTTACGTTCCATTGCTAAAAAGTTATCCATTTGCTAGTAATTTGATTACTAGCCTGTTTCTATATTACATATTCATAAACATTAGCCATTGTGCATTTTCATTACAGGCTAATTAGGTTAATATATTTATTGTCTTGTATTGATAATCCTATCTGCTTCTTTCGTGATGTGTTGCTTAATCTCTTTTACTGTGAATCTTACTAAGTAAGTTGATAATAGTGCTGCTGCAATAAGTGTAATGTAAATCATAATCGTTTATTTAATTGAATGTTGTTTTGGTGTATCTTTACTTGAATACTATCTTTGGTCTGTAAATCTCATATCCTTTGACTGTTTTACCGTCAATCCACTTGGCGACAGGTTTACAATCAAACCATCTATCAAGGTCTGTAGCTTTGACTTTATCGGTAATACCTAGTATATCATACGCTTCTCTAATCCAGCTCTTAATATCAGCGTTACTAAAGAATCCAGTCTTTATCTGCTTGCTAAGTATTTGTACTATCTTCGTGTCTCTGTTTTTATCCGATTCCAGACTGATAAGAGCTTTTTCTATAGCTGTTTTGATATATCGCAAACTTCTAACTTTATCAGTTCCTAATTTGTGATAGGCAGGTACTACTAATGGCTGTACTCTAACTATTTCGTCTGTTTCTGGAGTAATAACCAGATTCTGTAGTAGTTCCGTATATCTAAGGAAAGCATCTTTAAAAGATAGTTTCTTTCCTGCTTTATTCATTGTTTCGTTTAGTCTTTCATATTCTAATTCAGTGGTCATATTCCCGTTTGCATTGTGTTCCTTTCTTAAAGCGATACCATCATTATAGATAACCTTTTCCAATTTGAAATTATACAGGTCTAACTTTACCAGCATATCATTAAGGAAGTAGTTACCTTCTTTGTCACACACAGCATAGGCACTGTTAAGCATCTTTTCAGCCATACTCTTAGCTTTCTTGCTACTATTGTTGATAGCAGCAATTAATTCGTTTGCACCTTCTATTTCATCATTCATTCTTTGTACCATTTCTTCGTAGGTAATATCTAGGTTTAGCTTCCTTTTTCCCACGCTATTAAAGATGTGTACCATTATGTTTCTAAACGGATTACTTTCAGTCCTGATTCTGCCAGCTATCTGGTAAATGTCAGTGGATATATCGAGCAGGGTATTAGTATTGCTGGAATTACTAACCACGAAGCACATACCTGTTTCACTGAAATAATCAGCACCTTCAAATGATTTGGAAGTAATGAAAGTAAATGGCTTATTGGTACTTCTACTGTTGCTGATAGTATATCCTGCTAATTTGTCCCTGTTTGACGGATTATCTGCACATACAATCTTTACTTCATCGTTACCAAGTTGGCAATATTCTAAGATAGAAGCTATATCTGTAACTGAATTTATAAAGAAGTATGCTTCCGTACTTTTATTACCGTTTATTTCCAGATAGCCGTCTTTCTTATAAGCGTTTATATAATTGGCTGCCTTTACATAGGGATGATTGGTTTGGTCTAATTTTACTATTAAAGTGTCTGTATTATCCCATTTGGCTTCTACCAGTTCCACATCTGAAAGGATGGACGGAGTGAAATCTGCACTGATTGGAGTGGCAGACATAAAACAGAATGATTTGTACTTTCTAAAGCAGTCCAGTACACCGTCAACAGCTTTCTGTCTATAACTGTATGCTTTTAGCAATATGTGATATTCGTCTATAAGCAGTCTGAAATCGGTAGGATTTAGGTACTGCTCCAAATATTCCATCTTATCATAAGTACACATTATCTTTTTTATTCCAGTGCTGGAAGCATATTTCTTTAGTTCTTTTTTGGCTTGGTAAGTAAAAGTACCGAATAATCCAAATACAGACTGTTCTTTGCCATCATAGGAGGTAATAGTAGTAAGACCAGATTCTGTTAAGCCCGTCTTATTTACGATAAGTTCTGTAGTAGGTACTGCAATGATATAGGATTCATCATTAAAGAGGACTACAGTAGTACCACCACAGCCAGTAACTACTTTATTAAAGATACAATTATGTGGTAAATCAGGTAAGTTTAAATATCCATTAGTTGAATTTATATTTAAGGTTTTCATAGGTTTTTACATATTAAATTTAGGTAGTAAGTAATCTGAATAGTAGTAAATCTGAATTTAGAAGCTAATCTGGTTAAAATCTTTGGTCTTGAGTTCCTTACTTTTTTAGTATGGTATAAGGTAGCATTTGCAAATTTTGGTAAGGATTGGGATAAAATAATAAGCGTATCACTACGCCTATTATTCGCTGTTTCAATTTACTAATTTAAGAAAATGCAGGGAAGAACTGCATTTTTAACAATGGAATCCCAAAGGGATTATATGAATTATGAAAAATGAATCGAAAAGAAGGAACTAGCTACTATTATTCACTAGTTCCATATTTTAGTCAGAATTTCGCAACAATAGAAGCATTTATGATAGTAGCTGCTTCTTCTAATTTGCTGATACAAAGATAATAAAACTTTTTGACTATAAAAACTGGAAGATACACAAATTTTAAAAAATAGTGTACAGGTGTTTCTAAGCTCTGTATTTGCCTACCAGATGTGCGTGAATGCTGGATGAATGAAGGTAAAGTATGTCTTTTTATCATTTCTTTCCAGTATCTCGTTTTCAAGGGCAAAGTATATGCTGTCGTGCTGTATGCTTACTTCGTGGACTATTCGATTAAGTGAGAGGTCTACAATATTAGTGCCTATTCTGGTATATGATTTAAGCCGTATAAGTGCTCCTAATTGGTTCTTATTGCCATTAATGTTAAGCAGGTCTGAATCTATGGTTATATATAGTCTATCAGGTTCAGTGTAGCTGTATGTGTTATATGTTCCAGTTCTATCTATGTCTAAGTATCCTAGCTCATCAAATTTCTTTAAATGCTTGAATACGGTAGTTTCACCTATACCACAGGTACGTACTACATCTTTAATTGTTGCATCTGGATTATTGGCTATTGTTACTAGTGTACAGAAGTAGGTGAACGCTTCGTTATTAGTAAGATTCTGAATGTATTGGATGTTTAATTTAATTTTCATTGGTAAGGTCTGATGTTTATTGTTTTATTATATTTATATTTGCTCGAAACTTAATCTTTATAATTATGAAAAGTAAGAATAGTTGGAATCTAATTTTTGCATCTAATGCGTTTAAATATGTTGTAGTAATATTGATTATAATTGTATTTTGTGTATTATTTTGTCTGTCTGATATATTGTATGGAGAAGATAATCCAGAAGCTAAAGGGAAAGTACTAGCTACTTGTTTAAGTATAATTGGTGGTGCTTGTGTTATATATGGTCTATATCTTAACAACAAGAAAATAGGTGAACAAACAAGGCAAAATAATATTGCTGAAAAAACTAATATTGATAAACGTTTTGGTGATGCTGTGGGGTATCTAAATAGTGATAATGATGGAATTGCTATAGGTGGTGCATACGCATTGTTTCAAATTGCTAAAGAGGATGAAAGGTATAAGTCTATTGTAGCTAATATCTTTTGTGACTTTATTTCTGCAAATTTTTCTTCTGGAAATAAAATCAGATTAATAGGCGTAGTTAAAGAACTGTTATTTCAGAATTTAGATACTGTATTTCTTGAAACAGAATTGACATTGAGAAATATTTCTTTCGAAAAAAATGATAGATTCCACGGTAAGGTTAATATCGGGTTTAAAGATTGTTCCTTTGAAGGTGTAGTTTTTAATATGTTGGAATTTGCTCGTTTTGAATCTTGTAAAATAAATAAAAGCCATTTAATTGATTGTAATAAAATAGATATAATTCGCTCTGAAATATCTGGAATTAGCATACGAAATCTTTCTATGCCTACTAAAGAAGTGAATTTAGTGGATAATATTTATCTAGGACAGGTTGAGATTTATGCGCAGACAATTATTGGTACTTTATATATTGGTAGTACTGCAACTTCGTTTGACGATGATTTTGTAGATAAGCGTATAGTAGTTTATACTGATTGTGAAAATAGAATTGAAATTAACGACAGATGTAAGAAAATAGTTTCAATAAAAAAAGGAACATTCTACCGTCGTTGAATTTGATTGTGTAATTTGTTATGACACTGTTCACATATAGACATTAAATTACCTGGATTATAAGCCACTTCTTTGCGTTTCATTCCTTCATAATTCATAAAGCTGTCTATATGATGGATGTGAAACGCAGGAGTGATTACACCTTTGGATAAGCATACTTCACATAATGGTGACTGCATTAGTTTGCTAGCTCTAAGTTTGTGCCATCTGTCAGTATTATAAATCTTCTGTCTTTCTATCCTGTTATTTGATGGATTACGCTGTTTCTTCGCTTTCTTTAAATATGGCATTATTGTAGTATTCTGTAGGTATTATATATTCTCCATCTTCCGTAGCTATTTCCAGTGGAAATATCTTTTTCTTCATAGTGTAACTTTGCAGTTGTGCGTATTTTCTGGCTGTATAGAACTGTATCTTTACTAATTTCAGAACGGCGTCTTCCGTTACTTTATCCAGTCCTATTTCCAAACATTTGATTATAGCTTTATGAAGTAAATCTTCTACATTCTGGGACATATAAATAGTGTCTTTATAATAGTTGGTGCACTGCTTTAGTAAATCTGGGTAGTGTTTAGCTATGATAGCCATAATTTGCTTATGTTGTGATGAAAGTGGTTTGGCTATTGCTGGATTGTAGCTGTACTGCTCGTATTGTGGTTTCCAGTTAATCTTCTTATCTAATTCTTCTGTTGATATGTGAAATATCTGTGCTGTTTTATCTATTCCATAGTCATATATATACTGTTCCAATACTTCTTTACTTGGGATTGTCTTTTTCATTTTTAAATCGTAGGTATTCATTCATTGTTTGCCTGTTATATCCATAGAAGTCTTTCAGTATTGCTTCTACCAGTTTTTCCCTATCTAACTTGTTGTCTGTCTCTTTATATTTGTCTATTAAATCCAGATTCCTGTCAAAGAAATCAGCGATTATCAATCTTAATATTTTAGACCTGTCTTTCTTTAATAAATCGCATAGTTCATTCAGTAGCAGTTCTGTATTCAGGTCTATTTTAAACTTAATTTCTATCGGATAATTACACGTTCTTTCCATAGTGTTTGATTTTTAATTCTATACAAATTTACTGAAATAAAATAGGGTGTCAAAATGAATGTATTACATTCTTAATTAATTGTGTTATAGTCTCTTTATGTGTAATTGAGTACCTTTTTAGCTTTACTATTTAGAAAATAAAAAACGTAATACTATGAAGAAATATTCAATTCCCAAAGGTATAGAAAAAGAAGCTGCTGAATACATACAAGGAGTACTTGCAGAGCTTGAAAATAGAGGTGTTTTAGAGAATATAGATAATGCTGCCTTAGATATGCTGGCAAGAAATTACAGTACATTTATCAAGGCATCC
>OLWY01001010.1_pt1 | contig 11468 bp, 7 predicted proteins | sample 1644171 | NCBI WGS metagenome assembly OLWY01 (sample SAMEA103958150, study PRJEB25191) | human gut metagenome | biome: human-associated habitat [ENVO:00009003]; feature: intestine environment [ENVO:2100002]; material: feces | place: Germany | collected 2013/2015 | reverse complement strand
TAATCTGTGGTGAATTAATTCATAACCGAAAAGCTTTGAAATAATTTCACCAACAAATCACCTAAAATGCACTGAAAATACATGGTGATTCTCTTCGAAAACGTACTGCAACCTCCAACCATGATAGTCGCAAATAGCTTTCGCAATAGAAAGTCCAAGTCCATTCCCGGACGTCTTTGTATCATCAGAACTGAAACGCTGGAAAAGTGTACGGGCATTAAGAGATACTCCATCCGCCGGATTACTGACCGTAAAATAGCTATTGCAAAGCAAAAGTCTAATCTCTCCATTCATTGCAGCAGTATGGCGAATGGCATTGACAACAAGGTTATTCAGCAGGCAACTTAACAGAATTGTGTTCACATTGTGCACAACATGGCACGTACGCTGGTCAAGGAATGAAATGTTCAAATCACTGTGCAGTACATTGTAAGTAGGCATTGACTCACGAATAAAGCTGCCTAAGTCGACCTCCTCCATCTCTGTGTACTGTGAATTCTCTATTTTTGCCAAGAGTAGTAAATTGCGATTCAAATGTTCCATCCGGGTATTGAGGTCGTAAAGATCGGAAACAAGATTCATTGACCGCTCGTCCAGTTCTTCCTGCATCAACAAGTCCAGTTTACTGCGAATAATAGAAATAGGTGTTTGGAGTTCATGCGAAGCATTCTCGGTAAACTCTTTCTGTATACGATAAATCTCCTTATCTTTCTGCATCAGCTTTGCCAACGAATTGTTGAGCCGGGCAAATTCTTTTATTTCGGTTTTCTGAAACTGAGGCACTACACTTTGCGCCAAGTTGAACTGTTCTGTCTTCTGCAACGTGTCATCAAACGGCAACCACAGGCGATGTGTAATGAAACGCATCATAATAAACAAAGCAAGGCTGAGAACCAGAAAAATAAGCAGGAACTGAAGCATCATTCCCACCATAATATCCCGTTCTAAGTCAATGTGTGGAATAGACGTCCCCAATTGCACCGCCTCGATAATGTCTATCATATCCTCCGCATAGAAATACTTGGTGAGCAGGAAAAACAAGGGAGTGGTCAGTATAAAGATTGCCACCGTACAGACAAGGAACTGCGAGAGTGTTTTATGCAAAAGACTTTTCATGATTCTATAGCCCATTTATATCCGGTTCCATAATATGTCTTAATGCAATCTGCCATACCCACATCCGCCATTTTCGCTTTTAAGTTTTTGATGTGGGCATAGACGAAGTTAAAGTCATTCATCATATCCGCCATGTCCCCGCTAAGATGTTCGGCCAATGCACTCTTAGAAACAACACGACGACGGTTTTCAATGAGGAATAACAGAAGTTCATATTCTGTTTTGGTCAAATCAAGCGTGACAGTTCCGACACTAACCACCTTACCAAGCAAATCAATACTTATCGGACCATTCTGTAAAGTGTTGCTGTTCGTAAAACATTTCCTCCTCAACAAAGCAAAAATACGCATACTCAATTCCGGCAGATGAAAAGGCTTGGCTAAATAATCGTCCGCACCGATCTTCAGTCCCGCCACTTTATCGTCTAAAGAATCCTTTGCCGACACGATGATAACTCCCGTCTGAGGCGATGTACTTTTTATTTTTCGCAGCACATCCAATCCATTTCCTCCGGGAAGCATTAAATCCAGCAAGATACAGTCATATTCGTAGAGTTCTACCTTCATGGCAGCCTCAGCAAAGGAAAAGGCTTGTTCGCACAGATAATCTTCCCGACACAGAAAGCTCACAATGCTGTCGGACAATTCACGTTCATCCTCTACTATCAATAATTTCATAGTTCCTAATTTTAAATACAGACACAAATGTATCGGAGAATTCTGTAGAAATTCTGAATGAAAGGAGTTTATTGCATGTAGGATTAAAGCTATAAAATAATCCGGTCCTCTTTCTGTCGCACAAAGCAGTCTGAAAGCAATGAAGCAAACGGAGTATCATACGTCCGCGCCTTGAACGAACATCCTTTGACACATGCACAACACTTTATGCACTTTTCGGCAATCGTATTACATTCGTCACCTTTCAGGATAGCTCCCGAAGGACAATGTACAGCGCAAACGCCACAATGCGTGCAAAGTTCCGCATTCACTTCCGGTACACGCGGCAAAGGAACACCACTTTTACGCAACTTTATCACCCGGCGCAGAAACTTGAACAAAGGCAGAAAAGGCTGGCGCGGACGCTGAATACGGTTCACATCCACCGGATACAAGTGTTCCATATCAATGGCGGCATTTATTTTCGTCCGTATCTTTGCACCAAATTCCTCCGCATATTGCAAATCATTTGCATCCGGACGCCCTGGGGCTATTGGATTTTGTTCCGTACTATACGAATGTTCTCCCACAAAAGTAGCCCCGGCAATAACTTTGAAACCCTGGGCAGAAGCAAATGCGTCCAATTCTATCAAAGCCTTTTCATACGCGCGGTTACCATAGACTACTACCAACACAACTGGAGATCCTGACGCACGAATACCCTGCAAACGTTCCATAGCCAAAGGAGCTACCTTGCCACCATACACTGGCACAGCAATAACAGTCAGTGTATTCTCCGGAATATCTACCTCAGCAATATGCGCTTTTTCTTGGTTTATCAAGCAAAGATAAAGTTTTAAAATTAAAAAAAAGACGAATTGTTTATGAAACCAAAAATATTTATTACCTTTGCACCGTTGAAACATTCTGTAAACTCCTAAGTGCGGGTAGCTAACAGTTTTCCGGTTCAATAATAAATATCCCATAATCATTATATTAAATAAAGGTATATTTGCCACGTTGCTTGTGACGACAACCGCAGCCGTGTGAACATATCTGTCCAATAACAAAAGAAATTTTAAACCATTCACATATATACTGTATGTATAATATCATTCAATTGAACGACAAAAATTTGTCGGAACTTCAATCTATTGCCCAAGAACTGGGTATTAAAAAGACAGACTCACTAAAAAAAGAAGAACTTGTTTACAAGATACTTGATGAACAAGCCATCGCAGGTGCTACCAAAAAGGTTGCTGCTGAAAAGCTGAAAGAAGAGCGTAAAGTGGATAGACAACAAAAACGTACCCGCGTAACCGTAAAAAAAGAGAGTACTGACAAAGTCTTCACCGCCAACAAAAATGGCGACCTCACTAAGGCAAAAGCTGAAACCACAGTTGCAACTGCCAAGGTACAACCAGTAGCTGAGGCAACAAAAGCACCGGTAGCTGAGAAAGCTCCTGAAGCAGTTGTAACCACTGCATCCGCTCCCGAAAAAGCCGAAGACGCTACTCCAAAACGTAAACCGGGGCGTCCGCGCAAAACCAAGACGGAAGAAAAAGCTCCCATACCCGCACCTATGCCTGTTGCAAAGAAGGAAGAGCCTAAAAAAGCTGAACCTGAATTGAACTTTGAAACCGAAGCACCTAAAGTAGTTAAGAAAGTCGTAATAGAGGACAGTCCTATCTTATCAGAACCCGAAGATGACTTCATTCCCATCGAAGATCTCCCGACTGAGAAAATAGAGCTCCCTTCAGAACTGCTGGGCAAATTCGAAGCTACCAAAGCCGAGACTCCTATAGCACCCGTAGCAGAACCCACGCCTGCAACCGCACAACGCCCACGCCTTCGTCCTCGCGACAATAATAATACTCCTTATAATAATAACAACAATAATAATCGTAATAACAACCCGCGTCCTGTTCAGCAACAACGTCCCGCGCAGCAAAATGCTGGTGATAACTATGCTCCTGTGCAAGAACGCAGACCGGTAATTGAGCGCGAAAAAGTATACGAATTCGATGATATCTTGACCGGTACCGGTGTACTGGAAATTATGCAGGATGGTTACGGATTCCTTCGTTCTTCCGATTACAATTATCTTTCTTCACCGGATGATATTTACGTATCACAATCCCAAATTAAATTGTTCGGACTGAAAACAGGTGACGTTGTGGAAGGTGTAATTCGTCCGCCAAAAGAAGGAGAAAAATATTTCCCATTGGTAAAGGTAGGAAAAATCAATGGACGTGATCCGGCTTTCGTACGTGATCGTGTGCCATTTGAGCATCTTACTCCGTTATTCCCCGATGAAAAATTCAGATTATGCAAAGGTGGCTACTCCGACTCCATGTCTGCCCGTGTAGTAGATCTCTTTGCTCCTATCGGTAAAGGTCAGCGTGCATTGATCGTGGCACAGCCTAAAACCGGTAAGACCATCCTGATGAAAGATATAGCCAATGCAATTGCAGCAAATCATCCGGAAGTTTACATGATCATGTTGCTTATCGACGAACGCCCCGAAGAAGTAACCGACATGGCTCGTACCGTAAATGCCGAAGTGATTGCTTCAACTTTCGATGAACCAGCCGAACGTCACGTAAAGATTGCAGGTATCGTACTGGAGAAAGCAAAGAGACTTGTAGAATGTGGCCATGATGTCGTTATCTTCCTGGATTCTATCACTCGTCTGGCACGTGCTTACAATACGGTATCCCCGGCTTCCGGCAAAGTCCTTTCAGGTGGTGTGGACGCCAATGCACTACACAAGCCCAAACGTTTCTTCGGTGCCGCCCGTAATATTGAAAATGGTGGTTCACTCACTATCCTGGCTACTGCATTGATTGATACCGGTTCTAAAATGGACGAAGTTATCTTCGAAGAATTCAAAGGTACAGGTAACATGGAGTTGCAACTCGACCGCAACCTGTCCAACAAACGTATTTTCCCTGCAGTCAACATTGTTGCTTCCAGCACTCGTCGTGATGATCTGTTGCAGGATAAGCAAACATTGGATCGCATGTGGATACTCCGCAAATATCTGGCTGATATGAACCCGATAGAAGCTATGGATTTCGTAAAAGATCGTATGGAAAAAACCAAAGACAACGACGAATTCCTAATGAGTATGAACAGCTAAAACTGAAGCCAAAGGATATAATCAACAAGAAATAGGATTAAATATACAAAAAGGACGAGACATTTTCGGATATCTCGTCCTTTTTAGTTATTTTTGTCGCAATTAATCACATATCATTGTATAAACGTATTAGTTAATAAGGTGAAGCTCAGTAAAACGATCATACTATTATTGTTGATGTTATTTTACGGTACTTCCTATATCCTGTCTGCAAGCAAGGATTCGGAAGATGAGCGTATACATCTTATGGAATACCTGATGGATAATAACTTAGGTTATTCTCAGGAAGTCAGATTAAGAGATATCGCCCAATGGGAAAATGAACTTGTAGAAGTATTCCGTAGCCGAAAGGACTATAAATACATGTTCCTTATGCAGCAGATGGCTGTATATGCCCTCGTTTCAGACGGCCACATCAACGAAGCGTTGGAAAAAGCAAATGTTATGCTGAAACAGGCCACTCAAATGAAATACGATATCGGCATAGCCATAGCCCATTATGCAATAGGAGATACTTATCTTAATGCCAACATGAATAATGAGGCTATCGAAGAATACGAAATAGCCATGCAGAAATTGCATAAAGTATCCGACTCCGAAAAATTACAGGAAAAAGTCTTGATTCAACTAATTCCAACCCTCATCAGAATGGGGAGGATGAATAAAGCTAAAGCCTATTTGGATCAAATGGAACAAATGAATGATTATCAGCACAGCCGTTTCATAGAAAATATCTTCCAAGCATATTATTACCTCCATAATAATGATATGGATAAAGTCCGGAAATATATTCAGGAAGCAGAAGAATGGTATGAATACTATCCGTTTTATTTTCATAGTTCTATCTTGAAATATATACAAGCTGAATATGCCAAAAGAATTGGAGATGACGAACTAGCTATCAAATTATATAATGAACTGACTATAAATACCAGCAGTGCCAATGTCTATAACAGATATCTAAAAATGAAGAATTCACTGGCACAACTGTATACCAAACAAAGCAGGCCTAGAGAGGCATGTGCCATTTTTCAAGACATCAATATTGCACGAGATTCTATCAATGCCCGTAACTATTCCACCCAGATAAATCTGTTGCGAACCATATATCAGGTGGACCGTCTCGAGATGGATAATCAAAGCGAGCGAAGCCGTCTGCTTTTTTATTCAATTATAGGTTGTATCCTCATTCTAGGCATATCTATTGTATCCGTACTTTATATTCGTAAAATCAATGCACGCTTGATTGCATCTCAACATAAATTGGAAAAAGCCCGGCAAAGTGCTGAGAACTCCATTCGTACCAAAAGTCTTTTTCTGTCGAATATGAGTCATGAAATACGTACTCCACTAAATGCCTTGTCCGGTTTCTCATCTATTCTGACCGATGCTAATATTGACATCGGAACCCGACAACAATGCAATGAAATCATTCAGCAAAATTCAGACTTACTTTTGAAGCTGATAGACGATGTTGTTGACCTTTCCAGTTTGGAAATCGGGAAAATGCAATTCCAGTTTGGAAACAGCGATGCAGTAGCTATTTGTCGCAATGTAGTGGATACGGTAGAGAAGATAAAGCAAACATCCGCCACAGTCCTATTCCAAACGTCTCAGGAAAAAATGGAAATCTATACGGATGAGGCACGCCTCCAGCAGTTACTTATCAATCTGTTGATTAATGCAACCAAATTTACCACAGAAGGTAGCATAACCTTATTATTGGAGAAAGAATCAGAAGAAATGACTGTGTTTTCGGTTACAGATACCGGTTGTGGGATCGCCCCGGAAAAACAGGGACAGATATTTAACCGTTTTGAAAAGCTGAATGAAAATGCCCAAGGCAGCGGATTGGGACTCTCTATCTGTCAATTAATTGTAGAACGTTTCGGCGGAAGAATATGGATAGATCCTGAATATAAGGATGGTTCCCGCTTCTTGTTTACTCATCCAATTCACTCTACCAACAGAAAGGAGGCAGCGCAATGAAACAAACCTTGTTAATACTCGCTCTTTTCCTACAAAGTTTCCTCGCATTTGCAGAAAATATAACAGAAAAATCATCTGTGGCAGACAGTCTGTTAATCAAACTGCGTGCACTTCCGCATGACACCACAAGATTAAAATTACTTGAGAAACTCGTGCTTACCGAACAAAACTCTCCGCATTATATAGAATATGCTGAAGAAATGTTCAACGAAGCACAGTACCAAAAGAATCCTAAATATATATGCAGCAGTACATATTTCAAAATATTGTACTATTATAATAAGAATGAAGTCGATAGTGTCAATAAACTGGTGAACTACGTGAAACCCATTGCTGAACGCATGGAGTTTTTCAGGTTGTACTTCAATGCACAAAAATTGCTTATTTATACTTATACATATAAGGAGAAATATGAATATGCCATCAACGAATCATTAAAAATGCTTGAGAAAGCAGAAGAACTGAATAACACAGACGGCCGTATAGCTGCTTATTCATGTCTGGCAAGTGCATACCATGAAACCAACCGTACAAAAGAAGAAGGAGAAGCGCTTCGAAAAGCTCACAAATATGTTTCGGAACAAACAACCAGCAGTACACAGTTTAATGTTCTGAATCAATTAATTGTATTCAGTAAAGACCAGAAAGACTATTCAAGCCTGAAGACGTATCTGAAAGAAAACAAACAGCTATTGCAAAAAATGCTTAGTTTAGATCCGGATATGTATGAATCATATTTCAATCTTTATCTATTCTCAGAAATTTTTCAAACTTACTATTATACAGGGATAGGAAAGATAGACTCGGCTAAATATCATATAGAAGAAGCTCAAGACTTCATAACTCCGCAGAGTTATATTCCCTATATGGCCCTGTATTATGATGCAAGTGCGGAGTATTACCGGCATACAAAAGATTATCAGGCTGCACTTCTCTATATAGATTCTGCTCTGATAAAGATGAAACAATTTGAATCTGCCCAAATGGAGTATGCCAAACAATTATCGCGGAAAGCTGACATTCTGCAAGAAATGGGTAAATATGCAGAAGCCCTGCCACTGTACGAAAGTTCCAATCATATTCAGGATTCACTGACTGCCGCCATATCAGCTAAACAACTGGAGGAAATCAAAGAAATACATCATCTGAACCAATTGGTATGGGAGCGTGGAAAACTAAGAAATCGTGTACAAACCAGTATTCTTTTGAGTCTCGGAATCATTTTGATCTTATGTATCGGCTATATGTTCCGCATCAATCTGATACGAAAAGCACTAAAGATATCAGAAAAAGAAACTCATAAAGCCACACGACAGACAGAAGAAGCCAATGAAATGAAGAATCGTTTCCTCTCCAATATGAGTCACGCCATCCGTGTTCCCCTAAACGGAGTATTGGGGTTCTCACAAATTATAGCAAACGAAGCGGAAATAGACGATCAAACCCGTAAAGAATATGCGGAAATTATTCAGCAAAATACGGATCAGCTAATGCGTTTAGTCAATAATGTCCTTGATTTGTCGCGCCTGGAAGCTGGTATGATGAAATTCCAAATGAGTAATTATGACATCGTACAGCTCTGCAACGATGCTGTAGGAATGGCACATATGCAGAATTCTACCTTGCATACTCATTTCATCAGTAACATTGACGAATATATCATCCATACAGACACAAACCGGTTCATGCAATTCGTTGTCAGTATTCTAACTTGTCCATTCGCTTCTTTCAAAGAAGAACGCGATCTCAACTTCACTCTGAACAAGAACGGAGAAATATTACGTTTTAAAATCACCAACTGCCCCCTCGCAGACCTCAAATATGCCAATCAAGACTCTGCTTTGCGTAATGATGTCAACCGTCTGTTTATAAAACACTTTGGCGGTACATATCAAGTAATCCCCGATAGCAAAGAAGGTCCAACTATTCTTTTCACTTATCCCGCTACCTCGGTTGAATAATATTATTGCCTTAAATGAAGGTAGATACGTGGATTTTTTGTACTTTTGCGCCTCAATAAGAGTAATTTGTAATTTATAAATAGAATTATATCATCATGTTCGATAATTTAAGCGAAAGACTGGAAAGGTCGTTTAAAATTCTGAAAGGTGAAGGAAAGATCACCGAAATCAATGTTGCGGAAACCCTGAAAGATGTGCGTAAAGCACTGTTGGACGCTGACGTAAACTACAAAGTAGCCAAAACTTTCACTGATACTGTTAAGGAAAAAGCATTAGGACAAAACGTGCTGACAGCTGTAAAGCCCAGTCAGTTGATGGTAAAAATCGTGCACGATGAACTGACTCAATTGATGGGTGGCGAAACAGCAGAGATTGATTTGGAAGGAAAGCCGACAGTTATTTTGATGTCCGGTCTGCAAGGTTCCGGTAAGACAACTTTCTCAGGTAAGCTGGCACGAATGCTGAAAACGAAAAAGAACAAGAAGCCATTGTTGGTGGCTTGTGATGTATACCGCCCTGCCGCTATTGAACAGTTGCGCGTACTAGCTGAACAAATTGGAGTTCCAATATACTCTGAACCTGACAGCAAGAATCCGGTGAAAATTGCTGAAAACGCCATTCAAGAGGCTAAAGCCAAAGGATACGATGTAGTTATTGTCGATACAGCCGGACGTCTGGCAGTAGACGAAGAGATGATGAACAAGATTGCCGCTATTAAAAAAGCAATCAATCCAAACGAAATCCTATTCGTAGTAGACTCCATGACCGGCCAAGACGCTGTAAACACAGCAAAAGAGTTTAACGAACGACTTGACTTCAACGGTGTTGTACTAACTAAATTAGATGGTGACACCCGTGGTGGTGCCGCTCTTTCCATTCGTTCGGTGGTGAACAAGCCGATCAAGTTTGTGGGTACAGGTGAAAAACTGGATGCTATTGATCAATTCCATCCCTCACGTATGTCAGACCGTATCCTTGGTATGGGTGACATCGTTTCATTGGTGGAACGTGCCCAGGAGCAGTACGATGAAGAAGAAGCAAAACGCCTGCAAAAGAAGATTGCCAAGAATCAATTCGATTTCAACGATTTCTTGAGTCAGATTGCACAGATCAAAAAGATGGGCAACCTGAAAGACTTGGCTTCTATGATACCGGGTGTAGGTAAAGCTATTAAGGACATTGATATTGATGATAATGCATTTAAAAGTATTGAGGCTATCATCTATTCGATGACTCCGGCAGAACGCAGTAATCCGGCTCTTCTGAACGGTTCGCGTCGTCAACGCATTGCCAAAGGTAGTGGTACGAATATTCAAGAAGTAAACCGTCTGTTGAAACAATTTGACCAAACCCGCAAGATGATGAAAATGGTAACGGGTAGCAAGATGGGCAAAATGATGCCGAAGATGAAATAATAAAGATAAACTGCAAGCATACCAATCCCGCTGACTTCATTTAAAATATGAAATTAGCGGGATTGTTGTTATATTCGGTTATTTGCTCTATATTTGCGATACTCTTTTAGACCCCTAATACAAGATAAATTATAATCAAAACAAAAATATTTATATGACATTAATTGATGGAAAAGCAATCTCTGAACAAGTAAAACAGGAGATTGCTGCAGAAGTAGCAGAAATTGTAGCAAAAGGTGGCAAATGCCCTCACCTTGCTGCAATTCTTGTAGGCCACGATGGTGGCAGCGAAACGTATGTAGCCGCCAAAGTAAAAGCCTGCGAAGTATGTGGATTCAAATCCTCCCTCATCCGTTACGAAAGTGACGTGACCGAAGAAGAACTACTCGCCAAAGTACGCGAACTGAATAATGACGACGACGTAGACGGATTTATCGTACAGCTCCCGTTACCCAAACATATCTCCGAACAGAAAGTTATCGAAACGATCGACTATCGTAAAGATGTAGACGGATTCCACCCTATCAACGTGGGACGCATGTCTATCGGACTTCCCTGCTATGTATCCGCCACCCCGAACGGTATTCTTGAACTGCTGAAACGCTATGAGATAGAGACGTCGGGAAAGAAATGCGTAGTACTCGGTCGCAGCAATATTGTAGGCAAACCGATGGCTGCCCTGATGATGCAGAAAGCGTATCCGGGGGATGCAACCGTCACTGTATGCCATAGCCGCAGCAAAGACCTGGTAAAAGAATGTCAGGAAGCAGATATTATTATCGCTGCTTTGGGACAACCCAACTTCGTGAAAGAAGAAATGGTAAAAGAAGGTGCAGTAGTAATCGACGTAGGTACTACCCGTGTGCCGGACGCCAGCAAAAAATCCGGCTTCAAACTGACAGGCGATGTGAAGTTTGATGAGGTAGCGCCGAAGTGCTCATTCATCACTCCCGTACCGGGCGGTGTGGGTCCGATGACGATTGTATCGCTGATGAAAAATACACTTTTAGCCGGTAAAAAAGCTATTTATAAGTAGAACATTGAAGGACAGTGAAATGCATTTCACTGTCCTTTTCCTTCCCTTAATCTGACAGTTATGAAAACAATTACGATTCTCCCTCTCTTATTATGTCCGTTTCCTGCCTAAGTAACAATCATTCTCGAAAAGACATTATAATCCTCTTGAACG
>OLWY01001005.1_pt1 | contig 11514 bp, 6 predicted proteins | sample 1644171 | NCBI WGS metagenome assembly OLWY01 (sample SAMEA103958150, study PRJEB25191) | human gut metagenome | biome: human-associated habitat [ENVO:00009003]; feature: intestine environment [ENVO:2100002]; material: feces | place: Germany | collected 2013/2015 | reverse complement strand
AACAATGAAGAAATCAAAGATGATGTGATGTACTTTGAAGAAACAGGCGTAGATGCCTTATTTGTAGACGAAGCACACCTGTTCAAAAATTTGGAAGTTTTTACAAAAATGAACAATGTTGCGGGACTGGGTTCAAGAGGTTCCCAGAGGGCTATGGATATGCGTATGAAAATCCAGTATATTAACGAAAAAAATCAGGGAAGGGGCGTCATTATGGCAACCTCGATGGTGGAACTTTATGTGATGCAGTTATATCTACAGGAAAGGAGGCTTCATGAAAAGGGGATTTACCATTTTGACGCATGGGCTTCTGTGTTTGGGGAAGTTACCAGCTCCCTGGAACTGGCACCGGAAGGTACCGGTTACCGGATGCGGACCAGGTTTAATAAGTTTATCAATCTGCCGGAACTGATACACCTGTTTAAAGAAGTGGCAGACATCATTCTGCCTGATATGCTGGATATTAAGCCTACTTCTTTTATTTCCGATGAAGCCATTTGGAAAGATAAAGTTTTGATAGATAAATTTGTGGCTAATACATACGGTTCAATGTTGTGTGGGTTCAACAGATGTACTGCCGGGTTCGGACAAAACTGGTCCATGTCATGGGCCGGGAATATGGATTCTGCTACAGACGATTTTGCCAGTGTATCCGATTCACCTATTTATACACAGTTGAATAAAGATGCAATCACCGTCCAAAGCTGCCCGTTTGTCAGTGAAATCTGGATTCAGGAATACCTTGTGATACGGAAGTGTAATACTATTATTGAGCGTGTTGCTGGTGTCGATGATAAAGTACTGACTGCAAAGGAGAAATTGAGAATAGATGCTGAAGCTCGCTTCTTGCGTGCATTCTGTTATTTCGATTTAGGCCGTACTTTTGGTAAAGCTCCATTGATACTTAAAGCCCAGAATCTGGAAGAGGATTTGTTGGTAGCTCCCTCCTCATTTGCTGAAATTGTAGAATTCGTAAAAGATGAATGTGATCTATATGCTGATAATTTACCTTTGACTTATCCGGAAGAAGAAGCCGGTCATGCCACGAAAGGAGCTTTCCTGGCACTGAAATCGCGGGCTCTGTTGTATTTGGCCAGTCCGTTGAATAGTGAGGATGATGCCCGCAAATGGGATGATGCAGCAGTTGCGGCTCAGGCTGTAATGGATTTGCATGTTTATGAACTCTACAAAGTGGGTGAAACCCCTTATCGCTCTATGGAATTTGATAAAACAGCTGCTAATAAGGAAGTTATTTTTGAGCGTCGTTTTTCTTTTCCCGAAGCTCCTCACAATATTCATATGATGTGGAGTTTGGATGCTGAGGATGCCGGGTCATGGAATGGTTTGTATCCTACCCAGAATTTAGTAGATGCTTATGAGACTATTGACGGAAAACTGATTGATGATCCTACAAATACAATGTATGATGCCCAGGATCCGTATTCAAACAGGGATGCCCGTTTTTATCAAAGTATCATTTATAATGGTTCAACGTGGGAAACTTATCTGATGTCTATGGTGACCAATACTGTAGACCCGTCGAAAAACGGATCGTGCAAACCCAGATTAGGAAAGGCTCGCTGTGGGTATGGACCGAAGAAGTTCATTGAAGAATTAGATCCTTCTACTAATATATATGGGGGATACGCTCAAAGTAACAACTGGCCGTATTTCCGCTATGCAGAAGTGTTACTGAACTATGCCGAAGCGCAGAATGAGGCATTGGCTGCACCGGACAAGAGTGTATACGATGCCATCAACGAGGTTCGCGACCGTGCAGGTCAGCCGGGATTACCGGAAGGTTTATCCAAAGACGAAATGCGTATCCGTATTCACAATGAGCGCCGCGTAGAGTTGTGTCTGGAAGAACACCGCTTCTTCGACTTGCGTCGCTGGAAAGAAGCAGCGACTCTACGGGCACCCATCAAGGGAATGACGGTTGAGTTTGACGGAAACAATAATAACTATAAAATAGTAACCATTGAGGAACGGGTATTCAATGAAAACAATTACTATCTACCCATTCCTCACAGTGAAACAGAGAAGAATCCGAATTTGAGGCAGTAATGGGATGAATTCAACGTGGTGCGGTAATGAGCTATATTCCCATTAGGACTGAACATACTTCCCACTACGACTGAAGCCATTTCCCACTACGACTAATCTTAGTGGGACACCAAGTACACTATCACACAAGAAGTTACGTTCTTCAGTTCACTCCTATATAACGCATATCGGTATAGTAATGAATATAATGAAACTATAAACTCATATCAATCATGAAATCAATATTAAAGTATATCATACTTCCCCTCCTTTTCACCTCCTGCATCGGATGTGAGAATAAAGAGCATGATACCCCCGCCCCGGAACCTAACGAGCGGGAACTCTCCAAATACGAACCTGAGGACGGCAAATGCTTTGTCTTCATCGGCCAGGATTTAGGAGCAGTAGGCGGACTGGAACAGTACAATGAAGGTTATTGCGATCATTTCCAGACTCCGGCAGGAATAACCGTTTACTTGGGACTGGGCGGTAGCAACACCGATAAAGTATCCGGTCTTTATGATATCGACAATTGGGGTTCAGGTGATTGTTGTGCCAACTTATACCCTCAATCGGAACGTTTCAACAACTCAATGATCGCCGTAGGGCTTGCCATTGTGGGAAATGAAACGGAAATAGCATCCGGCAAATACGACCGGAAGCTGGATATAATAAGTGAATGGTTCAAGAAGCTTGCTCCCCGTCCCGTCTTTCTGCGTATCGGCTATGAATTCGACGGTACAGACTGGAATCATTATGTACCCGAAACGTATATCCCCGCCTACAAGCACATCAAAGATCATTTTGATGCGGCAGGCATCCGCAACGTAGCTTATGTATGGCAATCCAAAGGAGATGGTACTCCTCTGTCCGATATGCAGAAATGGTATCCGGGAGATGAATATGTGGACTGGTGTGCCTACTCTTATTTCGGGCAGCCGGATCAGGTAATGATCGAATTTGCCCGGATGAAAGGCAAACCGGTATTCATAGCCGAATCGACTCCCGTCTTCCAGAAGGGACAGACTTACTTCGATGCGGATATCAAAAAGCCTGAGATAGCCCGGAAGATATGGGATGAGTGGTTCACCAAATTCTTCAGTGTTATCGAAAAAAACAGCGATGTAGTTAAAGCTTTCTCTTACATCAATGTGGAATGGCTCTCACAACCGATGTGGATAGTAAATGTAACCTTCCAGCAATGTGACTCACGTATTCAGCAAAGTGAATATGTAAGCAACCACTGGAAAGAGAAAGTTTCGGGCAATGGCTATATACATGCCGCGGAATTGGATTGGAGTAAACTGCCCCAATAAACACGCTGTAATTATTTACCCTGAATAAATCAATCAATGGATAAAAGAAACAATGCATATCTGTACATCACCTGCTTCATCGTCTCGATAGGTGGTCTGCTGCTGGGCATATCGGCCAATGTATCGGGAGCAAGCATGTACTTCGGCGACTTTTTCGGTCTGCAATCCGGCTCCTTTCAGGAAGGGCTGGCTGTAAGCATCACCATGCTGGCAACCTTCATCGGTAACTTCTTTGCCGGAAATGTCAGCGAAAGAATCGGACGAAAGAAATCACTCATTCTGGCAGCACTGCTCTTTTGCTTCTGCACATTGGGCAGTGCACTCAGTCAGACGTATCTGTTTTTTCTGATAAGCCGCTTTATCGGTGGACTGGGTATAGGAATCTCACTGCTGGTAGTCCCCATGTACATTGCGGAACTTGCACCTTCCGATAAGCGGGGCTTTCTCGTATCATTCAACCAACTGAACATCGGAGTAGGTTATCTGGTGGCTTACGCTTCCAATACGTTGGTGAATGGCTGGTTCGACAGTCCGGAACTGAAATGGCGCTGGATGCTCGGATTGGGTACTTTGTTCCCGATTATCTACCTAATCGGATTGACATTCGTACCGGAAAGTCCGGTATGGACCGAAAACCGGAGCCAACGGAAAGACAAGGAAAAGACTGCCCTCTCCTATCAGGAACAGGGACGCAGATTGTTTAAACGCCCGATGCGGCTGATACTGTTTATTGCTTTCAGTGTCGCCTTCTTCCAGATGGCATGCGGAATCAATGCGGTATTATTCTATGCACCCAAGGTGTTCGACATGGCGGGTCCATGACATTGATTGACCGGCTCGGACGAAAACCTCTGCTGATTATCGGTTCGTGTATCATGATAGCCTCACTGCTGACTGTATCTGCCACGTTTTATATGTCGGGGTCCCCCGTCATTATCCTGATCGGACTGCTCTGCATGATAGTCGGCTTCTCTATTTCACTAGGTCCGATTACCTGGATATTGCTGTCTGAGATATTCCCGTATCATGTAAAAGGATTGGGTATATCGCTTGCAGGTGTCTTCAATGGAATTATCAGTTTCGCCGTCACCACCTTGTTCCCGGTCGAGATAGAACATCTGGGTGCAGGCAATACCTTTATGATTTATGCTATCATCATGGTATTCTGCCTGATCTCCGTCAGTCTGCTCTACCCCGAAACAAAGGGACGCAACATGGAAGAACTGGAAAAAGAACTCATAAAAACAACTTAGCACTATGAATATGATTACAAACCCTATTCTGACCGGATTTAATCCGGATCCGTCTATCTGCCGCGTAGGAGATGATTTCTACATAGCCACCTCCACTTTTGACTGGTTTCCGGGTGTACAGATACATCACTCCCGTGACTTGGTTCACTGGCATTTACTAACCCGGCCACTCACCCGCGTGTCTCAACTCAATATGAAAGGAAATCCCGACTCCTGCGGAGTCTGGGCACCTAATCTGACCTACAAGGACGGAATGTTTTATCTGGTCTACACAGATGTCAAGCGCTTCGACGGCAGATGGAAAGATACGCACAACTATCTTGTAACGGCAACCGAGATAGACGGTGAATGGTCCGATCCCATCTATCTGAACAGTAGCGGGTTTGATCCTTCGTTGTTCCATGACGAGGACGGACGCGCCTGGGTTCCCAATCTGCTTGTAGATCACCGGAAAGGAAAATTCTTCGGTGGAATTGTCTTGCAGGAATATTCTTACCGGGAGCACCGGCTTATCGGAGAGGTTTATTACATCTTCCCCGGCACTGCATTGGGAGTTACGGAAGGTCCCGTACTCTTCAAATGCAACGGTTGGTATTATCTGATAACAGCCGAAGGCGGAACGGAATATAATCATGCCGTAACTCTGGCACGATCCCGGCAGATTACCGGTCCCTACGAAGTACATCCTACGAATCCGGTACTGACTTCCGCTCACAATCCGGATTTGTATCTCCAAAAGGCAGGTCACGGCTCGGTAGTATCTACTCCCGATGGCAGATGGTATCTGACCCACCTTGCAGGGCGACCATTAACTACCCGTGGCAGATGTACCCTGGGGCGCGAAACATGCCTGCAAGAAGTAGTGTGGCACGAAGATGGCTGGCTGTATCTGAAAAGCGGAGGCAATGAACCGCAGGTACAAATTGAAGCTCCCGACTTACCAGTCTGCCGTTGGGAGGCTTTACCGGAACGATGTGATTTTGAAGACGAGACTATGCCTATCGACTTCCAGTCACTCCGTGTACCGATGGATGAAACCTGGGTATCACTCAGGAAACGGAGTGGGTTCCTGAGTATTAAAGGTAGGGAATCACTTTGTTCCACCCATCACCAAAGCATGATAGCCAGGCGACAACAAGACTTCAACTTTACAGCTACCACCCGACTGGAATTTCAACCGGATACTTTCCAGCAAATGGCAGGACTGGCCTATTACTACAATACAAGGCACTTTTACTATCTCTTCATGTCGTGGGAAGAATCTCTCAACAGCTATGTGCTGAATATATTCGTCAATGATGATAATCGCTGGAGTGAGCCGTTACCGGAATATATCCGGCTGGAAAAGGGAGAAGTATGGCTGCGGGCAACCGTTCAGAGAGAAAAGTTGAACTTCAGTTATTCCATCGACGGGGATACATGGCAGGAAATAGGGGGTACATTGGATGCTTCCATTATATCTGATGATTACGTTTGCAACAAGTTTGAATACAAAGCCGCCTTTACCGGAGCTTTCATCGGTATATGCTGCCAGGATGTATCAGGACGGGGCAAATGGGCCTATTTTGACAGCTTTGAATACAAACCTTTATTGTAAACTCTATTAATTTGCTGAAAAAGCTATTTTATCTCGCTATAGTTCTTTGTGCTATAGCTTGTACAAACAAGAAGTCTTCCGTAAACTATGCCAAGTTCGAGCCGGAAGACGGCAAGTGCCTGGTTTTCATCGGTCAGGATATGGAAGCAATAGGCGGTATAGAAGGGAAAGAAGGATATGTTAACTTCTTCGGAACTCCGGCAGGTATAACCATCTATACCAACATCCGTCCGGGAGATGTATCTTACGGATATACTTACCAGGGACTTGACGGGCTTACATCGAATGCCAATTGGGGGGCAGGCAATTGCTTTGCGGACGCACAACTTGCATCTCCCCTGCTTAAAGACTGTGACGTAGCCATCGGTCTTGAATTAGTAAACCATGAAGAAAAAGTAGCCAGCGGGGAACATGACAGCTATATCATTCGCTTGGGAGAATGGATACAAAACATTGCCCCCCGAAGAGTATTTCTGCGCATCGGCTATGAATTCGACGGGCATGCCTGGAATCACTATCAACCGGAAGCTTACATTACAGCTTTCCGCCGTATCCATACCCTATTCGATTCACTGAACATATCCAATGTAGCTTATGTTTGGCAATCCACCGGAGGCAACAGCAGTATGGACGAACTTTATCAATATTACCCCGGTGATGAATATGTAGATTGGTTTGCATACAGCCAGTTTGCCCAGGGGCGTTGCCAGGCTATGATAGACCTGGCTCGCAAACATGGCAAGCCGCTCTTTATTGCGGAATCTACTCCTATGTTTCAGGAAAAAGGAGTTGTAGCTTCCGAGTTACGCCTTTCCAATCCGGAACAGGCCAATCGTGCCTGGAGTACCTGGTACAAGGAACTGTTCAATACGGTGGAGAGTAATCCGGATGTCGTGAAAGCATTTTCATACATCAATGCAGATTGGCCTTCGGAAGCAATGTGGCAAGGAGATACGGTGATTTTCAGCAAGATAGATGCACGATTACAGATCAATCCGGACATCACGGTGAAGTGGAAAGAGAAAATGAAAATGGAAAGATATATCCATGAACCGATAGCTCATATTGAATAAATTTATATTTTTGGAGCAAAAGAGGCTGAAATGAAATACACACTGACATTGTTATTACTCATCTTCTCCGTTCATACATACTCCATAAAGAACTGGTTACCTTATATCAATAACATCAGTCGTATGGAGTATGGTGGGGGCACGCAGAATTGGACAATCACCCGTGACAACAACGGCTGGATTTATGCAGCCAACAACTCAGGGTTACTACAGTTCGATGGTTACTCATGGCATCTGTTCAGCAATGGCATGATTATCCGGACGGCTTACCATGACGGCAAGGAACGTATCTATGTAGGAGCATTCAACAATTTCGGTTATTTCTCGCCAGACGAAAAGGGAGCTATGCACTATCATTCCTTATCCGACAGTCTGGAAGATAAGTATCGCAATTTCAGTGATGTATGGGATATCTATTGCATAGATCATAGCATCTACTTTGTATCCTACAACCATATATTCAAACTTACGAACGATGAAATTACTGTTATCCAAAGTAAGGAACGTATGCTCTGCTCCGCCAATATAAATGGAAATTTATATGTGTTCAAGGAAAACGCGGGGGTATTTCTGCAAACCGGACAGTTATTTATACCGTTGGCAAGTACGGAAAAGATCAGTAACTACCATATCAGCGAAATACTCCCCTATCAGGATCAAAAGCTATTACTGATAACTGAATATCATGGCATTTATATCTATGACAATTCAACAACAGTTCCGCTCATCACTCAAAATGATCCGTTACTCAAATCCAGTCAGCTGTATTGCGCAGAAATAAAGGATGACAAGATTTATATCGGGACGATTAAGAGCGGACTGATTATTGCAGATATTCCTACGGGAGAGATTGAGCAATATGATATTCGGTCGGGCCTGCAAAATAATTCCGTACTGAGTCTGAACGTGGCCGAAGGAGATAATATATGGTTGGGACTTGACAATGGCATCAGTTATCTGGAAACCAACAGCCCATTATCAAACCTCTATACCGGAAACCAGAATTACGGAGTAGGCTACGCGTCAATTATTCATAACGGATACATCTATTTCGGAACGAATCAGGGATTATATTATAGCCCCTGGCCTATCAAAGACATCCGCCACCTGGCTCTCCGTCCCGTAAAGAATGCCGATGGACAAGTCTGGAATCTGACCGCCATTGGAAAAACTCTGTTCTGCGGTCACAATAATGGAGCCTTTATGATTGAGGAAGGAACGGCCATCCCCCTGATGGGTGAAAATGGCTTTTGGAACTTTACACCGGTCGGAGAAAATAAATCCAAAGTGCTGGCAGGCAGCTACACCGGATTGGTTTTATTAGAAAACAAAGGCACGGAGCCTGCACCTCGCTGGATATCCACACGGAAAATAAAAGGTTTTAATCTCTCGGTACGCTATGTAGAATATGATGAATCTGATGATATTTGGTGGATATTTCATGGAACAGGTCTGAGTGCCATCAAGTTGAATTCGGAATATAGTAAAGTAGTATCCTGCCAGCATTATCCGAATCAGAATAACTCTTACCAGACCAATCTGTTTAAAGACAAAGGCCGTGTTTACTTCACAACAGATTCCGGTATCTATCGTTATAACTCCATCAGGCAGGAATTCGAATTATCCGAAGAATGGAATCAGCGTATAGGTAACAGAGATTATCTTCGTGTAGTCAGCAATGAAGAAAACAGTTGTGTATGGTATATGCAGTCCGGTAAACTGAAAATCAATTACATTACCCCACATGGTTATATAACAGATTCTATCAGTACCACCCGTTTGCAAAACAATCTGATGGGTACCTTCGAAAGTATCAACAGAGTGGACTCGGCTACTTGTATTATCAGCACTCTGGATGGTTTCAGTCTTTATCGTATCACTACAGATTCATTGTCATCCCTCTCCAACAGTTACAAGTTCCTGATTAAAAAAGTAATAATCTCTTCCAGCAATGAAGAAATAGATTCTTATTTCTACAATGGCTTTCCAACTGACAGACAACATCAGACTATCCTAAGAAAATATCGGCCGGATGCTTCATATCGGTTTGAAATGAATCCGAATACTAATTCTTATGATAAAATCACTTATTCCGTCCAGCTAAAAGGGCTGGATGAACAAATGCTGGCATTGAACGCTTCAGGCATAAAAGAATATACTGGACTGAAAGAAGGAAATTATACCTTCCTTATACGTGCCTACAATCATCATACCCACCAGACGGAAGTAGAAGAAATTCATCTCAGAATTCTTCCACCCTGGTATAGAAGTATTTATGCTTACATCATGTACGTACTTCTCCTTGTTGTACTCGGATATGGAATCTATAAACTATTGAACCAGAGATTCAACAAGCAACACCAAAAACGTCTGGATGAACTGAAGGAAGAAAGCCTTAAACGGGAATTCAAACTAAAAGAAGAAGCTCTTGCACAGGAAAAGAGGATAGTTGAACTGGAAAATAACAAGCTTCAACAAGAGTTATTATTAAAGAGCCAGGAACTCTCAAATTCCATGTTCTATGTAATTCAGAAGCAGGAAATTTTCACTTTCATGCAAGACGAACTCCAGAAAATTTCTGCCTATCTGCGTAAAGAACAGACCAAAGACGCCTTGCGTAAATTGAACAGACTTCTGGAGAAAGTACATGCCAATATCGAAGACGAAGATAACTGGCAAAAGTTGGAAAATAACTTCAACATCGTACACAATAACTTTCTCAGCCGCCTGAAAGAACGTTATCCCGATCTTACATCCAGCGAATTAAAATTAGCCGCATATATCCGTATGGATTTAATCACCAAAGAAGTTGCACCACTATTCAATCTATCGGAACGGGGTATGGAATCAGCACGATACAGGCTTAGAAAGAAATTAGGTTTGTCACGGGAAGAGAGCCTGTCGAAGTTTTTGCAAAACTTCTAACAGGATTGTAAAAAGTGGCTAAAAGTATAATAAAGCAAATCCCAGTCCGCATTTCCATAAAAAAAATGAGTTGACTCTTTTAAGTGAACAAGTTGTAAGTACTTCTCCGGAATTGTTCTCTCGAAGCACTTCACACTGGAAGCACTTACCAACTCATCATCATCTGCATGAAAGACCAATGTAGGAATAGAGACCTGTGGTAGTACCTCTCTTGTTTTCTTCATCAAACAAAACAAGTCAATCATTCTCGGTACCCAACTCAAATAAGTGAGTATGGAACAAGGAGCTACACTACTCGCCTCCAATAGAGCATGAGCAGGATCACTTTCCGGAATTTCTTTGCAGAAGCCTACCTTCAGATTATTTCTGAGAGCTCTACCCTTAACCCTCACATATAAAGGGGTATCTATAGCTACTATGCCTATTATTTGCTCCGGACTTTCCATATAAGTAAGAAACGATAAAAGACTTCCCATAGAATGCCCAACCAAAATAATCGAATTATAGTTTTTCTTATAACGAGCTATTTCCGCATTGACATATTCCAGCCACTGCTGTCTGCTACTGCGTGCAAACTCCTCCCCTGTTCCGCCATGTCCCGGTAATAACAAAGAAGAAGAAGCAAAACCCAGTTCGGAACTTCGTTTCATTAAACCCAGAAACTGATCCGGTCCTTCCACTATGCCATGTATAAAAACAACAATAGTACTCGCACCTTCCCTTGGATAATAACACGGTTGTTGTCTCTCCATCTGCTCATTAGTTTCTCTCTTCTTCATCTTCCCATTCGTTACTTTTCAATTGACGTGGTATCCATCATTTACACCGTAATTCAAAATTAGTAAAAACATAAAAGCCCCGCAAACTCTGAATAAGAAATTCGACATATAAGTTCATATTTTAAAAGGAAATATAGCGGATATTAAGTATATTTGCAAGCATAAAATTAATAACTATGAAGACTGCATTTATTTTATGCCTATTAAGTTTATGCTTATCTAGTACATCTCATGGGCAAGAAGGAAAGATGTTCACGGTTGATAAAGACCTATCAAGCAGTATGCTCAATAAAATATACCAGGATCGTGACGGAATAATATGGATTGCAACAGAGGATGGATTGAATCGATATGACGGTGCTAAATTCACCGTTTATAGAAATGAAAAAAGTAATCCCCACTCTCTACTTAACGACTACGTACGTACACTCTATGAAGACAAGCAAGGACGCCTTTTCATAGGATCTCTGAATGGACTACAAATATATGATCGGGCAACAGCTAGTTTTACCACCATTCCGATGT
>OLWY01001003.1_pt1 | contig 11517 bp, 9 predicted proteins | sample 1644171 | NCBI WGS metagenome assembly OLWY01 (sample SAMEA103958150, study PRJEB25191) | human gut metagenome | biome: human-associated habitat [ENVO:00009003]; feature: intestine environment [ENVO:2100002]; material: feces | place: Germany | collected 2013/2015 | reverse complement strand
GCGGGCCACCTTGCCCGTCACGCTACGGTCCACCTTGTTGGTGAGCCAGTCCTTGCAGGCCACGGCCTCCAGCTGCAGCACGCGACGGAGATACTCCTCGAGATGGGCCGCGTCATAGGCTACGGGTGCATAGTGGCGCTCGACGCTCTCGTCGCGCATGATGGTCTTGGGCGAGTGGCCGAACATCTGGGCCACGTCGAGATCGAAAGGCTTCACGCCATCGCCCTGGACGAAGGAGAAGTGGGCGTCGCCCGTGGTCTCGCCGACCACATACATCGGGGCACGCTCGCGCTCGGCGATCTTCGCCACATGGGCCAGGTGCTTCTCGTCGATGAGCAGACCCATGCGCTCCTGCGACTCGTTGGCGATGATCTCCTTGGCGCTCAGCGTCTTGTCGCCGATGGGCAGCTTGGTCATGTCGATCTGGCCGCCACACTCCTCCACCAGCTCAGAGAGACAGTTGAGGTGGCCTGCCGATCCGTGGTCGTGGATGGAGACCACGGGGTTGTCGTCCTCCTCCACGAGGGCGCGCACGAGGTTGTAGGCGCGCTTCTGCATCTCGGGGTTGGCACGCTGGACGGCGTTGAGCTCGATACCATTGCTATAGCGGCCCGTATCGACCGACGATACCGATCCGCCACCCAGTCCGATGCGGTAGTTATCGCCACCGACCACGACGACCTTGTTGCCTGGCTGCGGTTCCTTCTTCAGGCAGTCGCGCTTCGTGCCGTAGCCGACGCCGCCGGCAAGCATGATCACCTTGTCGTAGGCATATTTCTCGTCATTCTCCTGGTGCTCGAAGGTGAGGAGGGATCCTGTGATGAGGGGCTGGCCAAACTTGTTGCCGAAGTCGCTGGCGCCATTGGAGGCCTTGATGAGGATCTGCTCAGGCGTCTGGTAGAGCCATTGGCGCACGGGCAGGATGTCCTCCCAGTCGCGCAGGGCGGGCTCCTTGCCGTCGCCGCCCTTCAGTCGGGGATAGGCCGTCATATAGACTGCCGTGCCCGCGATGGGCCATGATCCTACGCCACCACCCATACGGTCGCGGATCTCACCGCCCGTGCCCGTGGCGGCACCATTGAAGGGCTCTACGGTCGTCGGGAAGTTGTGGGTCTCGGCCTTGAGAGAGATGACGCTCTCCACGGGCTTCACACGGAAGTAGTCGGCCGTAGATTGGTTTTTCGGGGCAAACTGCTCGATGACGGGTCCCTGGGCGAAGGCCACGTTGTCCTTGTAGGCGGAGAGAATTTTGCCCGGATTCTCGCGGGTGGTCTTCTTGATCATGTTGAAGAGCGACGACTCCATCTCCTTGCCGTCGATGACGAAGGTGCCTCCGAAGATCTTGTGGCGGCAATGCTCGGAGTTGGCCTGAGCAAACATCATCAACTCCACGTCGGTCGGATTGCGCTGCTGCTTAGTGAAGGCCTCGACCAGATAGTCAATTTCATCGGGAGCAAGCGCAAGCCCCATTTCGACGTTGGCCGCCTCAAGCGCAGCCTTGCCGCCGGCGAGAATATCAACGGTGCGCATCTCGCGACCTTGCACATCGGAGAAAAGAACGGCGGGATCCGCGTCGGCGGCAAGCACCGTTTCGGTCATGCGATCGTGCAACAAAGCGGCGACGGCTGTCTCATCAACATCGCCCTCGACAGCCAGTGTGTAGAGTACGCCGCGCTCCACGCGAGCCACAGCATCAATGCCTGTGTTGTGCACGATGTCGGTCGCCTTGGAAGCCCAGGGGCTAATGGTGCCCAGACGCGGAACAACCAAGAACTGAAGATTGCCGGTCTTTTCGTTTGCCGGGTCTCCATAATCAAGAAGCGCGGCCAAACGCTGCGCTTCATCTTCGGTCAAATCCCTCGTAACATGCACAAAGTGCAGGTAGCGGCCCGCAACGGCCTGAACGGCAGGGCATACGCCGCGCAACTGCTTGAGAAGACGCTCAGCACGGAATTCGGATAACGCGCAAGAGCCGGGAATGCGAAGAACGGAGGTCTGTGACATCTTAGAAATTCAACCGCTGAAATTGCAAAGAAAGCCCGCCGACACGGCGCCGCACGGGCAATTGAATCCATGAATTATAACGGTCCCGGACTTTGTTCTGTCGAACGCAATCTGATTTGCGGAAGACTGACGAAACGGTGCAAGTACAATGGACTAAATCACCACGACTACTCTTTATCCATTCTTCAAACTTCAAAGGAATTCCGTCATGCCGAGCATCACTGTTTCAGGTTCTATTGATCCTCTGCTGAGCGTTGTTCTCAACAAGGGTGAAAGCATTTTTGCCGAGCGAAACGCCATGGTATCCATGGATGCCACCCTCGCTCTGACGGGGCGTGCCAAAGGCGGATTCTTTTCTGCGCTCTCGCGTAAAGTACTCAACGACGAGAGCTTTTTTCAGCAAAAGATAGAAGCGGTCGACGGTCCGGGCGAAGTGCTACTCACGCCGACTCTGCCTGGCGATATTGCCGTGTTGCAAACGGGCGGGCGTCAATACATGATCGCCGACGGCGCCTATTTGGCCAGCACCGAGGATGTTGAACTCGATGCCAAGACACAGGGATTGGGGCGCGCATTATTGGGCAACTCCGGCGGTTTTTTCGTCATCCGCACAAACGGCAAGGGTGAAGTGGCTGTGAGCGGCTTCGGCTCCATGCGCGCCATCGATCTGGACGGTAGCCGCTCTGTGTACGTCGACAACGGGCACCTAGTGGCATGGGATACGGAGCTTGACTATGAACTGGCGCTCAATACGGCCAAACAGGGCTTCTTTGGGAAAATTTTCCACAGCCAAACCTCCGGCGAAGGCATTGTCCTCAAATTTTCCGGCAAAGGACGCCTCTACGTCTGCTCACGCAATCGCGGCGGTTTTGTCGATTGGCTCTTCTCGCAAATGCCTCAGGAAAAGATGATAAAAAACGATTAAGCAACCTGCGGCGTACAATTGCGCATCTTTTTTCGACACCGAATTTTTATTATCCACCATGGCTCAGCAAATCCTTAATCTTGACGAACTTGCTTCACTCGAACACCGCTATCAGTCTCAGCTTCCCGCCGCCGAGCTCATGCGCCGCGCCGGTCTTGTAATTGCCGATCGAGTCTGTGAGTCGCTTGAACCCGGCAAGCATGTTGTCTTCATCTGCGGCCCTGGCAACAACGGCGGCGACGGCTTTGCCGCCGCGCGTTTGTTGCTTGATCGTGAGTATCGTGTGACGGTGGCATTGATCGGTTGCGATAAGCCCAAGACCGAAGATGCACTTGCCATGTACAACGCCTATGTAAACGCGGGCGGCGTCGTGATCAGCGACCCTTACAACGCCGACAAAGCCGAAGTCGTGATCGATGCGCTTTTCGGCACGGGCATGAAAAAGCCGTTGGCAGGTGACTTCCAAGACGCCGCCATGTGGTTTAACGAACGCCAGGCTCTGCACATCAGTGTCGACATCCCCTCCGGTCTGGATCCAATGACCGGCCGCTGGGTGGGAGGCGTTAAGGGCTGCATGGCCGACATTACGCTTGCCATGCTCGCACCGAAGGCAGGTTGTTTCATGTGCGAAGGGGCCGATGCCGCCGGTGTCGTCGAAGTGAACGAACTCGGCGTTTCCGTGCCCCTCTCCACAATCGGTCTCGTCGAACCTGACGACTTCCGCCATGTTCTCGAAGAACGCAGCCGCAACAGTCACAAGGGCAACTACGGTCATGTGGCCGTGGTGGGCGGCGAAACCGGAACGATCGGAGCGGCCGTTCTGGCGGCCCGTGCGGCCATCGTAACAGGCGCTGGCCGCGTCACGGTCGAATTTATGAGCGACAAGGCCCCGGCTTTTGACACGATCTATCCGGAACTCATGGTCGCCGACGGGGAAGTTGACCTCACGAAGACCTCCTGCAACGTCGTGGGCTGCGGCATGGGATTTTCCGACAAAGCCCGCAAGCGCCGACGCCATCGCCGCACCTGTTCCGCTGATTCTTGACGCCGACGCACTTCGCATGATTGCCGACGACATGTCACTGCAAGACGCATTGCTAGCCCGCAAGGCTCACACGGTCATCACGCCGCACCCGGGTGAAGCTGCCGCCATCATCCGCAGCACCGTCGAAAAAGTTCAAGCCGATCGTATTGGTGCAGCCCGCGAACTCGCTGTTCAGACCGGCGCTATTTCGATTTTGAAAGGCGCAGGCAGCGTCATCACGTTGCGCAGCTCCCGCACTTGGATCAATCCTACGGGCAACGCAATGCTTGCCACAGCGGGTTCAGGCGACGTATTGAGCGGCATGCTCGGCGCCTTCTTTGCTCAAGGATATGACCTCGTCAGTGCTACCCTTGCAGCCGTCTACCTGCACGGCAAAGCAAGTGAAGAATATGCTGCAGGCTTTACGGCGAGCGACATTGCGCCGGCAGCTGCCGCTGCGCTCAACACGATGCGATTGAGCCGTCCGGAATCGGAAGAATAATCGTCTTTGACAGAAGGATTTGATCACACGCCGCGGATGCTTTCATCTGCGGCGTGAATTTTTATAAGTTCTCGAATTTTTCTGGAAAAACTTCCTTTTGCGTTAACCAAATATACGTGAAAGCCAGAATCCTTTAAATTAGAATTCCCAATTGACGCGTTGCTTCTCTTTCTTTTTGTGCTCAGAAAGAGCGCGTAGCGGTATTTTGACGCCCATCGTATCCGCCCCGTCTGTTCACACGAACAGCTTGAAGAAAAAGGGCAACGTGACAATCAATCACAGAAAGGATAGGACATGTCCAAGAAAAAACTTCTGACCGTGCTCGCAGGTCTTGCCTCTTTATGCATCGGCGTCAACGCCGCCGAACTTAACGCCTACTCCGTGATGCCGGAAAAGTACGCTTCGCGCATCTTTGCCGAATTCACCAAAGACACCGGAATCAAGGTGAACTTTCTTCGTTTCTCCACCGGTGAAGCGCTGGCTCGTCTGACGGCTGAAAAAGGCAACCCGCAGGTTGACATCATGATGGGCGGTCCTGCCGACATGTATGCCGCTGCCAGCAAGGAAGGCATCTTTGAAGCCTATCGCCCGGCGGACTCCGACGCTATCGACGCTTCCATGCGCGACCCCAACAACTATTGGACCGGCATCGGCGTCATTCCGTTGTGCTTCCTCACCAACACCAAGTTCCTGAAGAAGAACAACATGGAACCGCCGAAGAAGTGGTCGGACCTTCTCGATCCCCGCTATAAGAAAAATCTGCAGATGGCCGATGCGCGCACTTCCGGCACCGCCACCGAACGCATCTTCTCGCTCGTGAAGATCATGGGTGAAGACGAAGCCTTTAAGTTCCAGAAACAGCTCAACGGCAATATCCAGATGTACACCAAGAGCGGTGCGGGCGGCGCCATGCCGATCGCCACCGGTCAATGTGCCTCGGGCATCTTCTACATCGTTGACGCTCTGGACATCCAACAGCAGGGTTACCCGGTTGTCATCTCCTATCCTGAAGACGGCGTGAGCTACGGCATCGAAGCCACGGGCGTCATCAAGGGCGGCAAAAACAACGCCGAAGCTAAAAAGTTCGTCGACTGGGCCACGTCCAAGAAGTTTGCCGAATTCATCGTCGCCAATAAGATCAATTACGTTCCGACCCGCAGCGACGTAAAGACCGACAATCCTATTCTGGATCTTTCCAAGATCAAAATGATTCCGACCGACGTCACCTGGAAGGGCGAAAAACGAAAGGAATACACCCAGCGCTGGATCAACGAAGTCATCAAGTAAGGCTACGCGTTGCGTGAGCACCGCCTGAGCAATTCCTTCACGGCGGTGCTCGCCGGGAATATTTCCTTTTCTTTATCGGCATTTGGAGACTGACAATCCTTCAGTCTCTCTTTTCTTGTTTTTATCGACAACACTATGACGACCTCTTCCGGTGCAACGGGACGGGACGCCTCGACACGTCTCACTGTGGCGATGTTGTGGCTTTTGATCGGCGTCTTCGTGCTCTATCCGCTTTGCCGACTTCTTGCCATGACCTTCTGGGGCGAGAACGGTTTTACCTTTGAAAACCTCAAGCCATTCGTCTCAAGCTGGTACGACCAACAGGCTGCCGTCAACAGCATTTTGCTGGGCTTTTCCGTGGGGCTGGCAGGCACGATTCTCGGCTTTATTTTCGCCTTTGCTGTCACGCGCCTGCAGATGCCTTCTTGGGCGAAGTTCATCATCAGCGCCATCACAATTCTCCCACTGATTTCTCCTCCTTTTACGAGCAGTATCGCCCTAACGCTTTTGCTCGGCCCCAACGGCATGATCCTCACGCTTCTAGGTATTGAGGACTTTAACTTTTACGGTTTCTGGGGCACGTTCATTTCCGAGACGCTCACCTTCTTCCCGGTGGCGTTCATGACGCTTTCGACCATTCTGTCGCGTATCGACCCGAACCTGGAAGACGCCGCTTACTCTTTGGGCGCTTCGAGCCTTACGGTTTTTCGTACGGTCACGATGCCGCTGGCCGTTCCGGGCATCGCCAATGCGTTCCTGCTGGTTTTTTCCTGTTCTCTCGCCGACTTCGCAACGCCGCAGGTCTTGGGTGGGCACTCGTTTCCCGTCCTTCCCACGCAAGCCTATCTGCAGATCACTGGCATGTATGACTTCAAGGGCGGCGCAGCACTTTCTTTCATGCTGCTGATCCCGGCTCTGATCGTCTATTTGCTTCAGCACTACTGGGTGAGCCGCAAAAATTTCGTCACGGTGAGCGGCAAAGCAGGAGGCCGCAGCTCGATTCACGGTCCGGGGTTGCTTGTGACAACCGTCATGAGTGTCGTCATCGCTTCTGTGATCGCTCTCATCATCGCCATCTACTCCGTCATCGTTCTGGGTAGCGTCGTCAAGGTATGGGGCGTTGACAATTCCATCACGTTTGCCAACTATGAATACGTCATGACTCACGGCATAAAGGCTATCAAAGACACGCTTCTGATTGCCTGCATCGGCACCCCCTTGGGCGGCCTGCTGGCTGTGCTCGTGGGCTACGTGACGACTCGTCTGAAAGTCCGCGGTCACAAGACTTTGGAAACGGCTTCGCTTTTGAACTACACGCTTCCGGGCACCGTGGTCGGTATCGCCTACATCATTGCCTTCAACGACAAGCCTATCGTTCTCACCGGTACGATCTACATTCTGATTGCGGCTTATGTCTTCCGTTACTCTTCGGCAGGTATCCGCAATGTCATTGCCGCGCTCTCCCAAATCGATCCGTCGATCGAAGAAGCCAGCCGCAGCCTGGGAGCTTCGTCCGTGAAGACTTTCACGTCCATCACGATTCCGCTTGTACTACCGGCAATTTTGTCGGGCATGAAGTACCTCTTCATCCACTCCATGACAGCCATCAGCGCAACGATCTTCCTCGTATCGGTTCACTGGACTCTGATCACAACCCGCATCTTGGAATGCATGACCGAACTGCAGTTTGCTCAGGCCTGCGCCTTCTCGGTCGTTCTGATTCTTCTCGTTTTCATGGCCTCAGGCGCTATGACGCTGCTGGCCCGCGTACTGTGCCGCAACGGCGACACCATTGGAGCACGTTAAATGTCCGTTTCTCTCAGTCTTAAAAACATCTGCCGCCGTTTCATCAAAGATAACGAAGAATTCCTGGCCGTCAACAACGTCAATCTCGACGTCCAGCCCGGCGAATTTCTGACTTTTCTCGGACCATCGGGATGCGGCAAAACCACCACGCTTCGCATGATCGCGGGCTTTGAAACCCCGACTTCAGGCGAAATCCGCGTCGATGGCGTTGACATCACGCACGTCCCAGCCAATGAACGCGGTTTGGGTTTTGTTTTCCAGAACTACGCTTTGTTTCCGCACATGACCATTTTCGACAATGTCGCGTACGGTCTTAAGATCCGCGGCGAATCGAAAGAATCCATGGCCACCAAAGTGCGCGAGGCTCTTGCATTGGTTGGTCTTACCAAGGCCGAACAACGCTACCCGAGTCAGCTCTCGGGCGGTGAGCAGCAACGTGTGGCACTGGCCCGCGTGCTCGTTCTTCGTCCCAAGCTCCTCTTGATGGACGAACCACTTTCGAACCTTGATGCCAAACTTCGTCTACACATGCGTACCGAAATCCGCCGCATTCAGCAGAAACTCGGCATCACGTGTCTATACGTGACGCACGATCAGAAAGAAGCGCTCACGATGTCGGATCGCATCATGGTCATGCACGGCGGCAAGATCGAACAAATCGGCACGCCGATGCAGCTCTACGAAGATCCCGCGACACCCTTCGTGGCAGACTTCATCGGGCAAGCTAACCTCATCGAAGGCCGCTTGGAAGCAATCGAAGCCGACGGATTCGGCATTATTTCCGTGGCCAGCCAGAAACTGCGCGCCCGCATGGGCAAACAAAATCCCCCGGCCGTGGGTGAAAACGCCTATTTGGTGGTGCGCCCCGAAAACCTGCATCTGCAGGCTGGTTCTGAGAGCTTCAACGTGCAGATCGTCAATCGCCTCTTTGAGGGTGATCGAATTGACTATCACGTCCAGATTCCGAACTCGAACCAGGCAAAGCCCTACAGCATGTCTGTTCCGTTCCTGCCCGGGACCAAGCTCATTGATGTCGGCACTGAACTGCAGGCAACCTTTACGCCACAAGCCGGCGTAATCATCAAGCGCTAAAAGCTTGACCCCAACAAAAACGCCGTCGGTTTTCCGGCGGCGTTTTTGTCGGCTCAATGGTCGAGTCTCACACGTTCTCAATCACTCAAGCATTGAGCACAAAGAACTTTTCTACCAAGCCCTCGTCATTCACGCGCACAGCATAGCGATGCAAACGAGCCTGGCGCAAAAGAGCCTGATCAATATCGTCCTGCACCTTGCGAGCCTCTTTCTGAAGATCGGCAAGGAATCCGTCGTGAATTTCTGTAAGTTCCTGCGCATGCTTTGAAATAGCTGTAGCGCGCGAAATTTCGTGTTCGCCCTCTGTCCGCATACGCGAAGGATCAAGCTTGTCATGTGCCACCTTTTGAGCGGCGGCAATAAGCGCGCGTACGTCCGTAAACTGGTTGACGTCACCAGCCACCGCATTGGCACAACGCACTTCTTCTTCAAAAGAATCGCCGATTGACACGCGCAATAGCGAGCAGATGCGCATGAAGCGAACCGTGAGGTCACGCACGTACATATAAGCGATCGCGTGAATCAATGCGTCATCAGCGTCTTCTAGGTTAAAGACCTTTGCCGCACGCTGTTCAATGGCTTCGTCAATACAATCAGCCTGTTCATGCATATCCTTGGAAATCAAGTCGATTTCGTTCAAATATTCCGGCACTTGCTCGGCTGTCACTCCGCTTTTTACAGCGGCCACTACCGCAGAAAGGCTCGCGTAACGCATCGTCCAGCTTGCCACCGTTTCATATGCGACATGCTGAGGCAAATCTGACAAGCGTTTGGCAACTTCCGCATTTTCCTTATCGAGCTCGGCACGCAGTTCGTGAGGCATTCCTTTGGGATTGAACGCTGACCACAACGCAGCCACAAGCCCCAGCCTGGAAGCTGCCAAAGACATCTTCATGGGGTCACCGAGCGCCTCACCCGTTTCATCGATAGCTGACACATGAGTGACAACGCCCGCCGAACAATCCGTACGGAAAATCCCTTCTTGGAGAGCAGCCTCAAGCGCTGGCGCAAAACTCACCGAATAGATGTGACGTTCGAAAGCACTTCCCGGCACCCAGGCAAGTTGGCAAACATGAGCAAAAAGTACATCCAGTTTCCGCCGCGTTTCTTCGGTCGATTCGATTTCCATCCAATGCTCGCGATCAATCTTGAAAGCACGTTGGATAAACACTTCGGGAGAAACTGCATTTTCACGCACGGTCGTGAGTGCCAACATTGTCGGGCGATGGACATTGACGGCATCAAATTCCTGCACTTCTGGCGGCTTTTTGACCGCACCGCGCGCCGGGTTTTCATTAGGCACGGGACGTCCGCTCTGAATATGCTTTGTCTTGGCGGTCGACTTGCCGCCTCCCTCTTTGCTCAGTCGACGCAGGATAAAGCCCAGCGCCACGAGCGCAACAACCATTAATAAAAGAAAAACACCGGATAGTTCTTGCTGCATCTTTGGCGATCCGAAAGAAAAGCTTTCTTGCTTGGATTGTAGTCCGTTCGGTGCCCCTGCCGCCTACTGAAAACGCCCGAGAAACATTGGATTTTATGCGTATGTACGGGCTTTAGCGTGCCAGCGAAACACATCTGTCTCCTCGTTTTCGCTAAGTCTCTGAATCGATTCCTTTTTTGCCCGTAACATTGAAAAGACGCCCTGATACAATGCGTCAAACTAAAAATCATCGGCCGTCGTTTTCCGGTTCCATCCGGTTATAAACGGAACAGGCCTGTTCCAAACACTTAGGGAGTTTCACTTTGCCCACCATTGCCAGCGGCTTTCGTCTTGCAAATAACGTCAAAATTCCTTGTGTCGGCCTTGGAACCTGGCAGGTTCCGGACGACGAGAAATTGATTGAGCACATTCACGACGCTATCAACATCGGTTATCGCCACATTGACACTGCCTTCATTTACGGCAACGAAGCCGGTGTGGGCGAAGCCGTTCGTACCTGTGGCATTCCGCGTGAAAAACTTTTCATCACAAGCAAGCTCTGGAATGCAGATCGCGGATACGATGCCGCCATGCGAGCCTTTGATAACACCCTGCAAAAAATGGATCTGTCCTATCTGGATTTGTTCCTCATTCATTGGCCTGCCGCCAAGGGGGAACCGATGACCTGGCAAAGCATCAACTCCGGCACATGGCGAGCCCTCGAAGACCTTTACGAGCAGGGAGTTGTACGAGCCATCGGTGTGAGCAACTTCCTTTCGCACCATCTGGTGCCATTGCTTGCTCGCGCCCGCATCGCTCCGATGGTCAACCAGATTGAATTTCACCCCGGTTATCGTCAGGCTAGTACATTCGACTTCTGCTGCAGCCGCAACATTCAGGTCGTTGCCTGGTCTCCGCTGGCGCGCGGAGCCCTGGTACGCAATCCTGTTCTGCTCGAAATCGCCAACCATCACGGCGTCTCGACCGGTCAGGTTTGCCTGCGTTGGTGTCTACAACACGGCGTTGCGGCCGTCGTGAAGTCTCTGTCGCCCGAACGTCGCCGAATGAATGCGGATTTGTTCAGCTTCAGCCTGTCGCCGGAAGAAATGCAGCGGCTCGACAATATGCCGCAGACGGGATTCTCAGGTCTCGATCCGGATCACGTGACATTCTGATCCGCCATTGCATCTCGGGGAAAAAAGGACGCTATCCTTTTCGGACGCGTCCTTTTTCATTGTGTCGATGCCCACGACTTACTTTTCGAGACCTTCAGCAATGCGTTTGCCTCGAGGCGTTCCGTATGTGAGCGCCACACGCGGCGACAACACAAAATACAGACTCCATCCGATACTCCATCCAAAGAGCTGGATCAGACTCATTTCGGTGAGTGCCAGACCAAAATACCAACTCTGCAACATGGCCGCGCAAGGTCCCATCAGCCAAACGCCAACCAC
>OLWY01000999.1_pt1 | contig 11561 bp, 9 predicted proteins | sample 1644171 | NCBI WGS metagenome assembly OLWY01 (sample SAMEA103958150, study PRJEB25191) | human gut metagenome | biome: human-associated habitat [ENVO:00009003]; feature: intestine environment [ENVO:2100002]; material: feces | place: Germany | collected 2013/2015 | reverse complement strand
TCATGATTATGAATCATGCGCTCTAACCAGCTGAGCTATCCCGCCATCGTTTCTCGATTGCGGGTGCAAAGATAGATGATTTTTTATAATCTCCAAAACAATTCATAACTTTTTTGTGTTTTTTCTTTAAGAAGGGGTTTGATTTTCTCTATAAACAGGGAGTTTGAGGTCCGATAATGAAAGAATAATTAAATAAAGTGTCTGATTTATGCGGTGTATTTAGAAAAAAGTATTTATCTTGGCACACGTAAAAACAATTCGAAATTGCTATGAAAAAGGAAAAGATTCATTTGGAGTATTTGTTGAATGCAACATCTAAAAATATACTTTGGGGAGCTATTAGCACACCGACCGGGTTGGAGGACTGGTTTGCAGACAAAGTTATTTCTGACGATAAAATAGTAGAGTTTCATTGGGGCAAGACAGAACAGAGGAAAGCAGAAATTATTGCCATTCGCTCTTTCTCTTTTATCCGCTTCCGTTGGCTGGATGATGAAAACGAGCGCGATTATTTTGAAATCAAGATGACTTATAATGAGCTGACTAGTGATTATGTGCTGGAAATTACCGATTTCGCAGAGCCGGATGAAGTAGATGATATGAAAGAATTGTGGGAGTCACAAGTAGCTAAATTAAGAAGAACTTGTGGTTTTTAGTTAACTTTCAACTAAAAATTTTCGATGCTCCTTTTTTTGTGCTAATTTTGCATCCTAATTGCACGAACCTATTAAGATGCTACGCATAAAGAAATTAGATATATTCATCGTAAAGAGTTTTTTGATGCTCTTTATTGGTACATTCTTCATCTGTCTGTTCATATTCATGATGCAGTTCCTGTGGAGATATGTAGACGAATTGGTCGGAAAGGGATTGGAGATGAGCGTAATGGCTCAATTCTTCTTTTATTCCGCGTTAACATTAGTGCCGGTATCGTTGCCATTGGCAGTGCTACTGGCTTCTTTGATTACTTTCGGTAACTTTGGCGAGCGTTATGAATTGCTTGCGATGAAAGCCGCAGGTATTTCTCTCCTTAAAATCATGCGTCCGCTTGCTTTCTTCGTTTGCGGACTTGTCGGTGTCTCATTCTATTTCCAAAATGTAGTAGGTCCTATCGCCCAGGCTAAATTGGGAACCCTGATCCTTTCGATGAAACAAAAATCTCCGGAGTTGGACATTCCGGAAGGAGTTTTCTATTCTGAAATCAAGGACTATAATTTAAAGGTAGCTAAGAAGAACCGGAAGACCGGTATGCTATATGATGTGCTGATTTATAGTATGAAAGATGGCTTTGAGAAAGCACGTATTATATATGCTGATTCCGGGCGTTTGGAGATGACCGCGGATAAACAGCATCTTTGGCTGCATTTGTATAGCGGAGATTTATTTGAGAATCTGAAAGCTCAAAGTATGAAATCGGAGAATGTACCTTATCGACGCGAGGAATTCAGGGAAAAACATACCATTATTGAGTTTAATTCCGATTTCAATATGGTTGATGGTGAGATTATGGGTAAGCAGTCCAGTGCTAAGGACATGGCGCAGTTGCAGAGTTCCATTGACTCGATGACGGTTGTGGGAGATAGTATCGGACGACAGTATTACAGGGAAGTGGCAGAAGGAAATTTCCGTCCTTCTTATGGATTGACAAAAGAAGATACGATCAAAATAGAAAAGGCGGATATTTATGAATATAATGTAGATAGTCTTTACGAAGTAGCCTCTTTAACGCAGAAACAGAAGGTCATTTCTTCTGCTGTCAGTCGTGCGGAGAACGTGGCAAACGATCTTGGGTTCAAGAAATTCACGATGGAGAACAATGATTATAGTATTCGAAAACATAAGACGGAATGGCATAAGAAGATAACGATTTCACTTTCTTGTCTGCTGTTCTTCTTTATCGGAGCTCCGTTGGGCGGTATTATCCGTAAAGGAGGTTTGGGAATGCCGGTCATCGTATCAGTGTTGGTGTTTATCATTTATTATATCATTGATAATACAGGATATAAAATGGCCCGCGACGGTAAGTGGATTGTTTGGATGGGGATGTGGACAAGTAGCGCAGTCCTTGCCCCGTTAGGAGTCTTCCTTACTTATAAATCGAATAAAGACTCTGTGGTGCTTAATGCAGATGCCTATATCAACTGGTTTAAAAAGATTGTGGGAATTCGTAGTGTGCGCCATATATTTAAGAAAGAAGTGATTATTCATGATCCTGATTACGTACGTCTGACGGGTGATTTGGAACAACTTTCGGCAGAGTGTAAAGCGTATGCCGCCAGGAAACGATTGGAAAAAGCACCGAATTACTTTAAGTTGTGGATGGCGAGTGAGGATGATAACGAGGTGATGGCAATCAATGAAAAGCTGGAAGCGTTGGTTGAAGAAATGTCCAATACGAAATCTGCCACTTTGATCGGTGCATTAAACAATTATCCGGTTATTTCCGTTTCTGCTCATGTGCGCCCGTTCCATATATATTGGTTGAATCTGGTGGCCGGAGTCATTTTCCCTATCGGTTTATTTTTCTATTTCCGCATCTGGGCGTTCCGCGTTCGTCTGGCTAAGGATATGGAACGGATTATAAAGAACAATGAACAAATTCAATTCATCATACAGAAAATCAATAAATAAGTGTTATGAAAGAGACTATTAAAATGGATAGAATAGAAGATGCGATTGCCGACTTCAAAGAAGGCAAGTTTGTCATAGTAGTGGATGATGAAGACCGCGAAAACGAAGGCGACTTGATTATTGCAGCTGAAAAGATAACTCCCGAAAAAGTAAATTTCATGTTGAAACATGCACGTGGCGTACTTTGTGCACCTGTCACAGTGTCTCGTTGCAAGGAGTTGGATTTACCGCATCAGGTAAGTGATAATACTTCCGTGTTGGGAACTCCTTTTACGGTTACTATTGACAAATTGGAAGGCTGTACAACAGGTGTTTCCGCTTCCGACCGTGCCGCTACTATTCAGGCGTTGGCCGATCCGACTTCTACACCGGCTACTTTCGGGCGTCCCGGACACATCAATCCGTTGTACGCGCAAGAAAAAGGAGTACTTCGCCGTGCCGGACATACAGAAGCTACGATTGATATGGCTCGTCTGGCAGGACTTTACCCCGCAGGTGCCTTGATGGAAATCATGAGTGAAGACGGAACAATGGCACGTTTGCCCGAACTCCGTCAGATGGCAGACGAACACGGGCTGAAACTGATTTCTATCCATGACCTGATCGTTTATCGCCTGAAACAGGAATCCATTGTAGAAAAAGGAGTAGAAGTAAATATGCCTACCGAACACGGAAAGTTCCGTCTGATTCCTTTCCGCCAGAAATCAAACGGATTGGAGCACATGGCTATATTTAAAGGAACATGGAGTGAAGACGAACCGATCTTGGTACGTGTCCATTCCTCTTGTGCTACTGGAGATATCCTTGGCTCACAACGTTGTGACTGTGGCGAGCAACTGCATAAAGCGATGGAAATGATCGAAAAAGAAGGAAAAGGCGTGGTGGTTTACCTCAATCAGGAAGGACGTGGCATCGGTCTGATGGAAAAGATGAAAGCATATAAGTTGCAGGAAGACGGTATGGATACCGTTGACGCGAATATTTGTTTGGGACACCTTGCCGATGAGCGTGATTACGGAGTAGGCGCACAAATCCTTCGTGAACTGGGAGTACACAAAATGAGACTTTTGACAAATAATCCGGTGAAACGTGTTGGTTTGGAAGCATACGGATTGGAGATAGTAGAAAATGTACCTGTTGAAACAGTTCCTAATCCGTATAATGAACGATACTTGAGAACAAAGAAAGAAAGAATGGGGCATACTTTACATTTTAATAAGTAAATTGCCAATTTGTTTTCATATATCAAATATTATCGCTTATTTTGCAACGATTTTCACTCAACAACAATAAAATAGATACAAAATGAATCAATTATCAGATCGTTTGAACAGCTTGTCGCCATCGGCGACGCTTGCCATGTCGCAAAAGAGCAACGAGCTCAAGGCACAGGGTGTTGATGTTATTAACTTAAGTGTAGGAGAACCGGATTTTAATACTCCTGACCACATCAAAGAAGCTGCGAAAAAAGCCATAGATGATAACTTTTCTCGTTACTCTCCGGTACCGGGTTATCCGGCTTTGCGCAATGCTATTGTTGAGAAACTGAAAAAAGAAAACGGTCTGGAATATACAGCCGCTCAAATTTCGTGTGCCAATGGTGCCAAACAATCTGTTTGTAATACCATCCTTGTATTGGTAAATCCGGGTGACGAAGTCATCGTGCCGGCTCCTTACTGGGTAAGTTACCCGGAAATGGTGAAAATGGCAGAAGGTACTCCCGTAATTGTTTCGGCAGGTATCGAACAAGATTTCAAGATTACTCCGGAACAGCTGGAAGCAGCTATTACTCCGAAGACCAAAGCATTGATTCTTTGTTCTCCGTCTAATCCGACAGGTTCTGTATATACAAAAGAAGAATTGGCCGGATTGTCAGCAGTATTGGCTAAACATCCGCAGGTGATAGTAATCGCTGATGAGATTTATGAACATATCAATTATATTGGTGCACATCAGAGTATCGCTCAATTCCCAGAAATGAAGGAACGTACAGTGATTGTAAACGGTGTATCCAAGGCTTACGCTATGACAGGATGGAGAATCGGTTTCATTGCCGGTCCGGAATGGATTGTAAAAGCTTGCAACAAGTTGCAAGGTCAGTACACTTCAGGTCCTTGCTCTGTTTCTCAAAAAGCTGCTGAAGTGGCATATACAGGAACACAAGAACCGGTAAAAGAAATGCAGAAAGCATTCCAACGCCGTCGTGACCTGATTGTGAAGTTGGCTAAGGAAGTTCCGGGATTTGAGGTAAACGTTCCGCAAGGTGCTTTCTATCTGTTCCCGAAATGCGATGCTTTCTTTGGAAAGAGTAACGGCGAACGTAAGATTGCAGATTCGGATGATTTGGCAATGTACTTGCTTGAAGAAGCTCACGTGGCTTGTGTAGGTGGTGCCTCTTTCGGTGCTCCTGAATGTATCCGTATGAGTTATGCTACAAGCGATGAAAATATCGTAGAGGCTATCCGTCGTATCAAAGAAGCATTGGCTAAGTTGAAATAAGAGTTCACCGCAGATTACACAGATTGACACAGATTGAAAAGAGATTGTCTGTCTGAAAAATATTAGATTAATAAAATCATCCTTACTACAGTATGCAGTAAGGGTGATTTTTTGTTTAAGGAACTTCTTTGTATTTTTCTATCCGTGTGATTGTGAATTAATCTGTGTTAATCTGTGTAATCTGTGGTGAAGAAAGAGGAATAAAAAAAGGCTGCCTTCCATAGAAAGCAGCCTATACTCTTTTTGTAACTTGTATTATTCAGCCGGGTGAATTGCTTCAGACGGACAAACGTCTGCACAAGTACCACAGTCAGTACATACATCTGGGTTGATAGAATAGATATCACCTTCAGAGATAGCTTCTACCGGACACTCGTCGATACAAGTTCCGCAAGCAATACAATCGTCACTAATTACGTAAGCCATTTTTCTAAGATTTAAATTATTAGTACTAATTTCTCCGGCAAAAATAAGGCTTTTATTGATTAGTTGTTATGCTTCGATGATTAAATTGACTTAATTTGTACGTCTTCTAAATAAGCTACCTCCCTATAATCTGCTATATTTTTCGTATTTTTGCACTCAAATTACTAATATATAGCGATTATGCCTTTAAATTTACCCGATAAACTACCTGCGATAGAGCTTTTGAAGGAAGAGAATATTTTTGTGATCGACACTTCCCGCGCTACGCAACAGGATATTCGTCCGCTACGGATTGTGATTCTGAATCTGATGCCGTTGAAAATTACAACGGAAACAGACTTGGTGCGCTTACTCTCCAATACACCTCTTCAGGTGGAGATTTCATTTATGAAGATCAAGAGCCACACGTCAAAGAATACGCCGATAGAACACATGAAAACGTTCTATACGGATTTCGACCAGATGCGTCACGAGAAGTATGATGGTATGATTATCACCGGAGCTCCTGTAGAACAGATGGACTTCGAGGAGGTGACCTATTGGGATGAGATTACGGAAATCTTTGATTGGGCACATACGCATGTCACTTCTACCTTATATATATGCTGGGCTGCGCAGGCCGGATTGTATCATCATTATGGAGTTCCTAAATATCCGTTGAAAGAGAAGATGTTCGGTATCTTTGAACATCGGGTATTGGAACCTTTCCACTCCATCTTCCGTGGTTTTGATGATTGTTTCTATGTGCCGCATAGCCGTCATACAGAAGTACGCAGGGAAGACATTCTGAAAGTTCCGGAACTGACGTTGCTTTCCGAATCGGAAGATGCCGGTGTCTATATGGCAATGGCACGGGGCGGTCGTGAATTCTTTGTCACGGGACACTCCGAATATTCTCCGCTGACACTGGACACGGAATACCGTCGCGATCTCGATAAAGGCTTGCCGATAGAGATGCCCCGCAATTATTATATAGACAATGATCCTGAAAAAGGCCCGTTGGTACGTTGGCGTGCTCATGCCAATTTGTTGTTCTCCAATTGGCTGAACTACTTCGTTTATCAGGAAACACCTTACAACATCAACGATATTCAATGATAAAGCAGCGTAAAATAGAACTTCTCGCTCCGGCGAAAAATCTGGAATGTGGCATTGAAGCTATCAATCATGGGGCAGATGCTGTATATATCGGTGCTCCGAAGTTCGGTGCCCGTGCGGCGGCTGTGAACTCATTGGAAGATATTGAAGCATTGGTGCAGCATGCCCATTTGTATCATGCACGTATTTATGTCACGGTCAATACGATTCTGAAAGAAGAAGAGTTGAAAGAGACGGAGGGGATGATTCATGCACTTTATCGGATTGGCGTAGACGCGCTGATTGTGCAGGACATGGGGATCACGAAGTTGAATCTTCCTCCGATACCGCTTCATGCCAGTACACAAATGGACAACCGTACACCGGAAAAAGTAAAATTCCTTTGGAAGGCGGGTTTCCGGCAAGTAGTCCTGGCGCGGGAACTATCGTTGCGTGAAATAAAAAAGATACACGAAAATTGTCCGGAAGTGCCTTTAGAGGTATTCGTACATGGGGCACTTTGTGTCAGCTATAGCGGGCAGTGCTATGTCAGCCAAGCCTGTTTCGGTCGTAGTGCCAACCGGGGAGAATGTGCGCAATTCTGCCGGTTACCTTTTAGTCTGGTAGACGCGGACGGGAAAGTGATTGTCAAAGACAAACATCTGCTTTCCCTGAAAGATATGAATCAAAGTGACGAACTGGAGCAATTGCTGGATGCCGGAGCTTCCTCGTTCAAGATAGAAGGGCGACTGAAAGACGTTTCTTACGTGAAGAATGTAACGGCCGCTTATCGTCAGAAGCTGGATGCCATCTTTGCCCGTCGTCCGGAATATGTAAGGGCTTCTTCGGGTACGTGCAATTTCGAGTTTAAGCCGCAACTGGATAAGAGTTTCAGCCGTGGATTCACACATTATTTCCTGCATGGACGTGACAAAGAGATTTTCTCTTTCGACACTCCCAAGTCGTTGGGCGAGGAGATGGGGACTGTGAAGGAGATTCGCGGCAATTATCTGACGGTTGCGGGACTTAAATCCTTTAACAATGGAGACGGTGTTTGTTATATCGACGAACAGGGACGTTTACAGGGATTCCGCATCAACCGGGTGGACAGCAACAAACTATATCCACAGGAAATGCCTCGCATCAAGCCTCGTACCACATTATATCGTAATTTCGACCAGGAATTTGAACGAGTGCTTTCCCGTAAGTCTGCCGAAAGGAAAATCGCAGTGCGAATGTTGCTTGCCGACCATCATTCCGGTTTCTCTTTGACATTGACTGACGAAGATGATAATAGAGTCACAATCACCCTTCCACGTGAAAAAGAGCCGGCCCGGACTCCGCAGACGGACAACCTGAAAACGCAACTGTCTAAATTGGGGAATACGCCTTTCGAAGCAAAAGAAATAGAAATCTCTTTTACCGGCAACTGGTTTCTGCCGGCTTCGGTATTAGCCGATTTCCGCCGGCAGGCAATCGACCGGTTAATAACTGCCCGTCGAATCAATTACCGTCAAGAATTGTCGGTATGGAAGTCAACCAATCATGCTTTTCCACAAACGACGCTAACCTATTTGGGGAATGTCATGAATACTCGTGCAGCTTCTTTCTATCAGGAGCATGGGGTTCAACAGGTAGCAGCGGCTTACGAAAAAGAAGCGGTGGAAGATGCGGTACTGATGTTCTGCAAACATTGTTTGCGGTATAGTATGGGTTGGTGTCCCATTCATCAACGCGTGCGGTCGCCTTATAGAGAACCCTATTTCCTGGTGTCGAATGACGGAAAGCGGTTCCGTCTTGAGTTCGATTGCAAGAATTGTCAAATGAAAGTAAAAGCAGCGCAATGAGAATGAACCACCGCAGAATGATTCGTTACAGACGACACAGAGGATATGGAGCTTCTGCCCTTTCTTTTGTAACTGCCTGTTGGAATGGCTTGTGGAAGGAGACACTTTTCTCTGTATCCTCCGTGTCCTCTGTGGTGAGTTTGCTGTTGTGTTTGTTTTTTCTTTCGTCCTGCCATTATGCCCGCCCCAATCTTTCTTCCGAAGAAATGCCGCAGAAAACGAAGGACTCTTTGAATTACCTTTATGAACGGCACTATACATGGAATACGAATCTGGAGTTAACGGCAGATTCCATTTTGCTGGAGTGCCTGCCTATCAAGGATACGTACATAAATCTTTATCGGGGAGATCGTGTGGTAGTGGCCGAGTTTGCCGTACATCCTGCCGATAGTGTAGATAGCGTTTGGGTGAAGCTGGCACATACGCAGGATGAACAGGGGTGGATACGCGAAGTGGAGTTGAAACGATCTTTTGTCCCTACGGATAGTATTTCTCAGGCCATTCATTTGTTTAGTGATACGCACGCCTCCTATTTTGTGGTTATCTTTGCACTTTTTGTCGGTGTCTATCTGCTTCGTGCCTTCCGTCGGAAGCAGTTGCAAATGGTGTATTTCAATGATATTGACAGTGTTTATCCGTTATTCCTGTGTCTGTTAATGGCCTTCAGTGCAACGGTTTATGAATCAATGCAGGTGTTTGTGCCGGACACATGGGAGCATTTCTATTTCAATCCTACTTTGTCGCCTTTTAAAGTTCCTTTTATTCTTTCAGTCTTTTTGTTGAGTATCTGGCTGTTCGTGATAGTCTCCCTGGCAGTGCTTGACGATTTATTCCGGCAGTTGACCCCCGCAGCGGCAATCTTTTATCTGCTGGGACTGATGTCCTGTTGTATATTCTGCTATTTCTTCTTTATTTTAATGGCGCATATATACATAGGTTATTTATTCCTCATCCTTTTTATTCTTGTTTTTGTAAAGAAAGTATATTGGAATAGTCGTTATAAATATTGTTGCGGGCATTGCGGGGAGAAGTTGAAAGAAAAAGGTGTCTGCCCCCATTGCGGAGCAATCAACGAATAATTCTATTGCTGACTTATCGTATTCTTTTAAATAACTTTTTTAAGTGATGAAAATCAGAGCTACCGAACTAAAAGATCTTCCTAGAGTCATGGAGATATATGATTATGCCCGTGCCTTTATGCGTACAAACGGAAATGTAACTCAATGGATTGGCGGCTATCCGTCCGAAGCGTTGATTCGTCAGGAAATAGAAGACGGCCATAGCTTTGTCTGTATGGACGGTCAGGGGGAAATCTTGGGAACTTTTTGTTTTATTTTAGGTGAAGATCCTACCTACCAGCATATTTATGAAGGGAACTGGCTCAATGACGAACCGTATGGCGTGATCCACCGTTTAGCAACAAACGGTAAACGGAAAGGAGTATCAGATGCCTGCCTGAACTGGTGTTTTGAACAATGGGGCAATATTCGTGTCGATACACATCAGGACAATAAAGTGATGCAGCATATTCTGACAAAATACGGCTTTCAGCGCTGCGGCATTATTTATGTGAAGAACGGAACAGAACGTATTGCTTATCAGAAAAAACTTATTAAACAGTTATAATAGACATAAGTCTATGGATGAGAAAATGTTTCCAAACGTTGAAACTCGGTTTTCAAGGCTGGAAACTGGAGTTTCTCTATAGGGAAACTAGAGTTTCTGCGTATGGAAACTAGAGTTTCTAAGCGTTGAAACTGAAGTTTCTAACTATGGAAACACCAAGAAACTTATGGCTCTGATCTTCTTAGTGAGTAAGAATAACTTTCCGAATCGGATAGATATTTCGGCAAAGAACAGCCATGTATCAATTCTAAATGATGCGAAACGGGAATACCCCTGTAATCTGTTTCTTATCGTCTGCCGTCTGCCCCCCACATCATTTTACTGCGAAGCGTGTCAAAGAAAATATGATTAAAGCGTTTTACTACTTTGACACTGTAATCTGCCCGGCGGATAGTGAGTTGGGTGGTTTCTTTGCACGTTTCACTTCGGCCGTCAATGGCAACGAGGAAGTTATGGCTGCGGCTTTCCACGTCCAATGTGATTTCCCAATCGTCTCGGATAACGATAGGACGGACGTTGAGGCTATGCGGAGCTACGGGAGTAATAACAACGGTGTTGGAATGGGGCACCATGATAGGACCGCCTACACTTAACGAATAGGCGGTGGAACCGGTGGGCGTGGCAATCACCAGCCCATCAGCCTGATAAGTGTTCAGGTATGCGCTGTTGATGGCTGTCCGGATACTAATCATAGAAGAACTGTCCCGTTTGAGAACGGCAATTTCGTTGAGGGCATAAGGGGCATCTTGCAAATGCTTGTCGTCACAGATGAGTTGAAGTACGCTTCGTTCTTCCACGCTATATCTTCCGGATTCAATTTCATCGAAGGTTTCTTCCATTTCTTCTGGAGAAATGTCTGCCAGAAATCCCAGACGTCCGGTATTAATTCCTAGAATGGGAATCCCTTTCTTTCCTACGCGGCGGGCGGCTTTCAGAAACGTTCCGTCGCCTCCGATACTGATTACCATATCGGCGGTAAAATTATCCCCGTCGAACAGATAGTCGGCATGAACATCCATTTTTAACTCTGCGGTCAGGAATTGATAAAAGTCCCTGCACATACATACTTCCGCTTTTTGTCTTCTCAACAGTTGGAATAGCCTGAGGGCATGCGAAGACTTCTTAGCTTGATAAGTATTTCCGAAAATGGCAAATTTCATAAGCGACATCATTAGTTATGGTTGCAAATTTGGCACTTTTTTCTGAGATAGCCAATCAGTTTACGAATATTCGGTTTGGCGATATAGTGAAAGTGCCCGTAACTTCAACAGTACATTTTACAAAATGTAATGATTTGCATAGTATTACAAATATGCGTCCGGTGGGAGGAAAGTACACAAAAGTATGCTTATTCTGTGTTTTCTTGTGGTTTTCTACTTTAAATAACCAAAAAAGAACCTATAATGCGTTTCGTATTATTAGGCAACTAATAATAATATTTGTATTTTTGCGGCA